>WARQ01002279.1_pt1 | contig 45506 bp, 30 predicted proteins | sample 4769161 | NCBI WGS metagenome assembly WARQ01 (sample SAMN08893024, study PRJNA449175) | gut metagenome | isolation source: rumen sample fed with dry roughage | host: buffalo | place: India: Nagpur | collected 2016 | reverse complement strand
TCTGAAGAAAATGTACCTGCAAATTTTTGCTTAACTCTATGTTAATTTAAATCGGATTATAAATATTGAGAACAGAATACGTATGCACTTTTGTTATATATATGGATAATCTAATAAAACAACATCGCAGAGAAATGTCTCTTCTGCAGCAAGGTTTCTTATTTTGTTAACGACCTCGTGTAGTATATAAATATATTCCCTATTTTTGCATTAGTTAGTATGAATCTCTAAATAAAAAATACGATGAAAACAATCATTCAGCAACGCATCAGTGCTCTTAGAGAGTCTATGAAGCATTTTGGCTTGGGAGCCTATATAATTCCCAGTTCGGATCCTCACCTCAGTGAATATCCGGCGGACTGCTGGAAATCACGGCAATGGATATCTGGTTTCACTGGTTCGGCGGGAACTGTTGTCGTTACGGCCGACAAAGCCGGATTGTGGACAGATTCAAGGTATTTTCTTCAAGCATCCAAAGAACTGGAAGGATCGGGTATAGAGTTGTATAAAGCAGGTCTACCTGAAACTCCGGGGATTGCAGCTTTTCTATTACGAAATCTGAATGAAAATGAGACTGTAGGATTGGATGGGCAGACTTATAGTGTGGCTGATGCTGTAGAGTTAAATTCGGTATTGAAGAAAAAGAAAATCTCGCTGGATGTTTCAAGAGATTTAATCCACGCCATTTGGAAAGACAGGCCGGCTTTACCCGGAGGTATGCTATTTGAATTACCTATAGAGTATAGCGGGAAATCGACACGAGATAAATTGGACGATATAAATACAAAATTACACGAAGCCGGAGCCGATGGCATTGTACTTTCTGCCCTGGATGAAATTGCCTGGACCTTCAATATCCGGGGAAACGACGTGGAATATAATCCTGTAGTTGTAAGTTACGCCTTTATTTCGGAAGAAGAGACAGTTCTTTTTGTACTTCCGGGAAAGCTAACTTCCGACATGGCTAAAAAGCTACAAGCAGAAGGAGTTATTCTGGCCGATTACACCAAAATCACCTCTTACCTGGCAAAATTAAAAGAGAATACGCGCTTATATCTGGATCCTAAAAAAACAAATTTTGCATTATATAACGCTCTGCCGTTCTCTTGCGATGTTATAGAAGGTCCGTCGCCGGTAGCATTGCTAAAAAGCATCAAAAATGAAAAAGAGATTGAAGGATTTAACAATGCAATGGTAAGAGATGGTGTTGCCCTTACCCGCTTTTTCATCTGGCTGGAGAAATCATTGGCTACAGGGAAACAGGTTACCGAACTAAGTCTAAGTGAAAAGTTGGCAGACTTCAGGAGTAAGCAGTCCCATTATGTAAGTGAAAGTTTTGAAACAATTGCAGGATATAATGCTCATGGTGCTATTGTTCACTATGGAGCTACTCCCGAAAGCAACGCGAAACTTGCCAACGACGGATTACTTCTGTTAGATTCCGGAGCACAGTATTTCGATGGAACAACAGACATCACACGCACTATTGCTCTGGGTGAACCTACAGAAGCAATGAAAAAAGACTTCACCCGGGTGCTTAAAGGTCACATCAGTCTGGCAAAATGTAAATTTCCTCAGGGAACAAGGGGGTCTCAGCTTGACATATTAGCCAGAAAAGCATTATGGGATAACGGAATCAACTATATGCATGGAACCGGACATGGAATTGGTCATTTCCTAAACGTGCATGAAGGTCCGCAAAGTATACGGATGGAGGAAAACCCGGTAGCTCTGCAACCAGGCATGGTTATCAGTAACGAACCCGGAGTTTACCGAACAGACGAATACGGGATCCGCATCGAGAATCTGATTCTGGTTAGGGAAGACAGCGAAACGGAATTCGGAAAATTCTATAGTTTTGAAACGCTTACCCTTTTCCCTATTGACAGAAACCTGGTGATTACCTCTATGCTATCTGCCCGCGAACATGCATGGCTAAACAGATATCACCAACTTGTATACGAGAAACTAAGTCCTTTCTTATTTGAAGAAGAAAAGGAATGGCTTAAAAACAAAACAGCCGAACTGTAAATAGACGGCTACAATAAATAAATAACAAATAAAATGGCTTTAATAAAATCAGTAAGAGGATTTACTCCCAAAATCGGGAACGATACATTCCTGGCAGATAATGCGACTATCATTGGTGATGTTGAAATTGGGGACGGATGCAGCATATGGTTTGGAACCGTGCTAAGAGGTGATGTAAATTCTATTCGCATCGGGAATGGGGTCAACATACAAGACGGATCTGTTTTACATACGTTGTACCAGAAATCGATCATTGAGATTGGAAACAACGTATCTGTTGGACACAACGTGGTAATTCACGGAGCTAAAGTATGCGATGGAGCTTTATTGGGCATGGGATCAATTATCCTTGATCATGCGGTGATTGGAGAAGGTGCTATTATTGCAGCTGGAGCCGTGGTGCTAAGCAATACCCAGGTTGAACCGGGAAGTATCTATGCTGGTGCTCCGGCAAAGTTTATAAAGAAGGTAGATCCGGAACAGGCTAAAGAGATGAATCAGAAAATAGCGAACAATTACCATATGTATGCTTCGTGGTACAAAGAGGAATCTGAATAAATGAAAAAGATTATAGGCGCATTGCTCCTTGTTTGTATTTTTGTTGGAGGGTATCTATTAATACCCTCCAACTATTATCTACGGCAAACAATCGTTCATTTGTATCCCAAAATTGATCAATATCCAATTTTTGAAAACAGAAAAGTTTCGGCAAAAGATCCTCAACCATGGGAAACAGCTGATGTATACAACAAACTGTCTATTAACCCGGCCTATCTACCCCAGTTTAAAAAACACGGCACGGTTGCTTTTCTTGTGATTCAAGATAGTGCATTAGTTTTTGAACAGTATTGGGAGGATTATTCGGATCAAAAAAGAAGTAACTCGTTTTCTATGGCTAAAAGTATAGTCTCCCTGGCTATCGGATGTGCCATTGATGATGGTTTTATTGCCAACACTGATCAGGCTGTTAGTGATTTTATTCCAGAATTCAATTCATTTAACGGAAAGAAGCTTACGATAAAACACCTGCTCACCATGAGTGCTGGTGTTGATTTTGAAGAGTCGTATGTTTCTCCTTTTTCTCCAACAACGCAACTCTATTATGGGGATAACTTAAAGGATGTTGTTTATGGAATGAAAATGATTGAAGAGCCGGGCATTTACTTCAATTACCAAAGTGGCGTTACCCAATTATTGGCTTTTATCGTTGAAAAAGCTACTGGCGAGAGTTTAAGCGCTTATGTATCAAGACGACTTTGGACTCCAATGCATGCAGAAGAGGATGCTTTGTGGAGCCTGGATCATAAAGGTGGATCGGAAAAGGCGTATTGCTGTTTCAATTCTAATGCGCGAGACTTCGCGCGGTTTGGACAGCTTATTTTAAACAACGGTTCCTGGGATGGCAATCAGCTAGTATCTGCATCTTATATTAAAGAAGCAATTACTCCGGATACCTTGTTAATAGATAAAAAATACAATAAACCTAACAGGCACTATGGATATCAATTCTGGAAATTGAATTTTGAAGGATCTGAAGTAGTTTACATGCGGGGTATGCTTGGACAATATGTATTTGTAATTCCCGAAAAAAGGGCCATCGTTGTGAGACTTGGACATAAAAGAGGCGAAAATTATACAAGTCAGCATTATCCTGACGATATTGATGTTTGGCTAAAAGCAGCATCCGACTTATTGAATCAAAAAGAAAACAAAACATTCTAAACAGATATGCAATGAATTACACTAAATTATTTTTAAGCGTTGTGGCATTATCGCAGGTTTCTCTTTCTGCTTTTCCGGCATTGAAAGATAAAGAGATCATGTATAAAACTCCCGAACCACTAAATCCTCCTACGTACATTTGTTATAAAGCTCCCTCTAAAATTACAATAGACGGTAAATTATCTAAATCTGAATGGGATGCGATACCCTGGACATCCGACTTTGTAGATATTGAAGGAGATAAGCAACCACTCCCCTTTCTTCAAACCCGAGCAAAGATGACATACGATCAGGACGGGATGTATTTTGCCGTATTGATGGAAGAACCTCACGTTTGGGCAACCATCAAGGAGCACGATGCCGTAATATATCATGACAACGATTTTGAAATTTTCCTGAATCCTTCGGGAGATACACATAACTATCTTGAATACGAAATCAATGCTTACGGCACGGATTGGGACCTTTTCTTAAACAAGCCTTATCGCGATCCGGGTAATATTGTTTTAAATAACTGGGAATTTGCCGGCATGAAAAAAGCCGTGTATGTAGATGGAACATTGAATAATCCAAAAGACAAGGATAAGTCCTGGAGTGTTGAAGTGTTTATTCCCTGGAAGTCCATTTATCAGGTTATGCGTGGAAAGGAAAAGCCTCAAGACGGTGATCAGCTTCGTATTAACTTCTCACGCGTGCAATGGCCAACTAAAATTGAGAATAACAAATATGTGAAAGTACCCAAACAAGGGCAAGATAAAATTGCTGAATACAACTGGGTTTGGGCTCCCACCGGAGTAATTAATATTCACTTGCCGGAGTATTGGGGATATGTGCAACTATCAAATAAGGTAGCAGGAAAAGGAGAAGATGTATTTAAAGCAAATCCTGATGAAGAATATAAGTGGATTTTGCGTCAGTTATATTACCGTCAACAAGAATATAAATCGGTCAACGGCGAATACGCCTCTAAGGTTTCAAGTCTCAAGCCTGAAGAAGTCTGCAAACCCGAAGTAGCCAAACGTATTAAATTATATACAACACCTGGGTACTACGAACTCACACTTTCCGCCCCTAATAAACTATGGCACATCCGCCATGATGGATTGGTTTGGTAAAAAAAGAAAGGTTACAGCTCAATTGAACTGTAACCTTTCTTTTTCTTTTGAATGATTGCTGATCCGATATATTTATCCTCACAAGGGTATCGATGCAATTATTCTATTTGTTGCTCCAATGTTGCTTTTTACAAAATCTCCAGCGGCAGCTCCGGCGGCTTCAAGTAAATCACGATAGGTAGAAAGTTCTTCCATTTTGGATTCGAAAGTCTTTTCATCTGTTATTGAAAATGCGCCTCCTACCTGCAACAAATCTCTAGCCTCTTTAAACTTCTGATACTTCGGTCCGAATATCACTGGTATTCCATAAACAGCAGCTTCCAAAACATTGTGGATACCTGCACCAAAACCACCTCCGATATAGGCTAAATCTCCATAACGATAGATAGAAGACAATAAACCGAAACTATCTACTATAAGACAAGATTTTCCTTTAATGTCTTTTTCCGTTGCCTCAGACAAACGAATAGAGGGTCGTTTTAACATTGATTCAATGTGCATCAGGTGATCTTTATGGATCTCGTGTGGAGCAATTATAAGTTTCAACTCCGGATGCTCATTGAAATAATTCAGATAAACCTCTTCATCCTGTTGCCAGGAGCTTCCGGCTACCATCGTTAACTGATTGTCGGATCTGTTATTATTAACAAACAGGTCGACCATTGGAACTTGCTTAGTGTTCTTATACACGTCTTGTACCCGATCGAAACGAGTGTCTCCGAAGACAGAAACATTCGTAACACCATACTTCGAAAGCAATTCGCGCGATGCATCATCCTGTACAAAAATATGAGTGAAATAAGAAAGGACCTTTCTGTACATTCCTCCATACCATTTGAAAAACAGTTGCTCTTTCCTGAATATGGCTGAAACGATATATACCGGGATATTGCGTCTTTTCAGTTCACTTAAATAATTATCCCAAAACTCGTACTTTATAAATATCGCCATCACAGGTTTTGACAAGTCAAGAAACTTTTTAACCCGGTATGGTGTGTCGAACGGAAGATAACATACCACATCTGCCCCCCCGTAATTTTTTCTTACTTCATAACCCGAAGGCGAGAAAAAAGTAAGCAGAATCTTATACTCAGGATGTTCTGCCTTAATCTTCTCAATTAAAGGGCGTCCTTGTTCAAATTCGCCCAATGAAGAGGCATGAAACCAAATATACTTCGCATTTTGGTCTATCTTCTCCCGAAGAATTCCGTTCGTTTTCCATTGGCCTAAACGCATTAATCTGGCCTTTTTATGAAAAGGAGAAATCAATTCAATAAAAAATGCGTAAAGGTGGATGATAAGACTATACATATCTTATATACTTGTTATTTTAATATTTCAATAGCACGTTGCAAACGGGCAATAGTCTCCTCCTTGCCCAAGGCTTCTGTAATATTGAAAATATGTGGTCCTTTGGACTCTCCCACCAATGCCAGGCGAAATGCATTCATTATATTTCCTAAATGGTACTGATTCTGTTCAATCCATCCCTTTACAATCTCTTCCGTATTCTCTACTCCGAAATCATCTACAGTACGCAATACTTCGATAAGTTCTGTCAACTGGGCAGACGAATTATCTTTCCAACGTTTCTTTACCGTTTTCTCATCGTATGAAAGCGGTGCTACAAAGAAGAATGCCGACTGATCCCAAAGTTCTTTGACAAAGTTTACGCGTTCTTTCATTAATGAAACAACCTTTTCTACATAAGAGGAGCAAACTTCAATTCCATTTTCTGCCAGGACTGGTTGAAATAATGCCGCTAACGTTGCGTTATCTTTTTTCTGTATATATTGATGATTAAACCATTTTCCCTTCTCATAATCGAACTTGGCTCCACTTTTACTACAGTGTTCAAGTGAAAACAATTTAACCAGCTCATCCATAGTTAAAATTTCCTGGTCATTTCCCGGATTCCAGCCTAATAACGCAAGGAAGTTGACAACTGCTTCAGGCAAATACCCGCTTTCTCTGTATCCTGAAGAGATATCTCCGCTCACAGGATCTTTCCATTCCAAAGGAAATACGGGAAAACCCAACCGATCACCATCCCGTTTACTTAACTTTCCATTTCCTTCAGGTTTAAGCAATAAAGGAAGATGGGCAAAGGCAGGCATTGTATCTGTCCATCCCAAGTAGCGATACAACAATACATGTAATGGAGCACTGGGAAGCCATTCTTCACCGCGAATCACATGAGTGACTTCCATTAAATGGTCGTCTACTATATTGGCCATATGATAAGTGGGAAGTTGATCTGCTGATTTATATAGAACTTTATCATCCAATACAGAAGAGTTGATTATCACTTCACCACGTATCAGATCGTTTACAACAATATTTTCATTGGGCTCGATCTTAATCCTGACCACATACTGATTACCCGCAGCAATCAATGTGTTGGTCTCTTCAGCTGATAAAGTAAGTGAATTACGCATCTGCAGACGGGTAGAAGCGTCGTACTGAAAGTTGGCAATAGCGTTTCTTTTTTCTTCCAACTCTGACGGAGTATCAAATGCGATATATGCCAAATCGTTGCTTATAAGCTGATCTACATACTGCTTATATATCTCCTTACGCTCACTTTGACGATATGGACCGTAATTTCCACCAAAGCCAACTCCTTCATCAAATTTGATACCCAACCATGTTAATGCCTCTATGATATAATCTTCTGCTCCAGGCACAAATCGTTGAGAATCTGTATCTTCGATACGAAGGATTAAATCACCGCCATTTTGTTTAGCAAATAAGTAATTGTATAAAGCTGTACGTACGCCACCAATATGTAATGCACCTGTGGGGCTTGGCGCAAAGCGAACTCTAACTTTTCTTTGGGACATAATGTTCTTGTATTGTTATAATAATTGGGCAAAAGTAGACCTTTTTTTTCTCATAGTAAACTTTTTTATGTACATTTCGCCATAAAATATGTACTTTTGACCAGAAATAACGAACAATATGACAGTTAAAAACTTCAAAATACCTTCTGCAGTTTACTTTATTGTAACCGCTCTGCTTATTGCCTACTTCTTTCCCAGAGAGGGGAAATTCAGATACCAATTTTTTGAAGGAAAGCCCTGGAAATACGGACTTTTGACTGCGCCCTCCAATTTTCCTATTTACAAGACAGATAAAGAGGTAGCACTGGAAAAAGACAGCGTTCTTAAAGATTTCAAGCCCTATTACAAGATTAACCGTACCATAGAGGCAGCGCAAAAAGAAAAGCTTAGAAAAGACTATGCAACAACGTTGAAACATATTGCCGGCTCTTCCTACATGCAATATGTAGAACACTCTTTATCTAATCTGTATGCCAGAGGAATTGTATCCTACGAATCACTGAATCAACTTAATAAGGACAATTATGCTGAGATAAATGTAGTTGAGAACAATGTTTCAAAAGCTCATTTTGTAAGTGATTTATTTACGGTTAAAACGGCTTACGAATTTATTATCAACAATTGCCCTCCCCGATTAGACAAGAAAGTACTTAAAGCTTGTGATATTAACAATTATCTGGTCGAGAATGTGTCTTACGACAGCACAATGACTGCCAGAGTAAAGGATGAACTGTTACAAAATGTATCACTTGCATCTGGAATGGTACAAGCTGGAGAACGTATTGTTGACCGTGGAGAAATTATTGATGGATATACTTACAATGTGTTACGGTCGTTAAAGATAGTGTACGAAAATAAGACAGGAGGTAATCAGCGGATGGGAATGATCCTCGGAGGACAGTTTGTTCTTGTGATGGGAATCATGCTATGTATGTGGTTGTATTTGTGGTCTTTCCGGGTAAAGATTTTTCATAATCAGCGTAGTGTTATATTCTTGTTATTAACAATTATTGTTCCTTGTTTGCTTACGGAATTCTGCGTTACCTATGGCTTATTTAACGTATACATTCTTCCGTATGCAATTGCCCCCATTGTAGTTCGAACATTTTTTGATTCGCGAACAGCCTTATTCATGCATCTGGTAACCATTCTTTTGTGTTCGTTAATGGTTCCTTTTCCTCATGAGTTCCTTCTACTACAAACGGTAGCAGGTATGGTAGTTACGTTTAGTCTGAAAGAGTTGTCTGAAAGATCACAGTTAATCAGATCATCCTTCTTTATTTTTATAGCTTATGTTATAATATACTTAAGTCTGGCGGTTTATCAGGAAGCCGATTTCCAGAAGATAAACTGGATGATGCTGCTCTATTTCGGTATTAATTTTATACTGCTCACTTTTGCCTACTTATTGGTTTACATGTTAGAGAAAACCTTCGGATATGTATCCAGTATAACTTTGGTCGAATTATCGAATATCAATAATCCACTGTTAAAAAGCCTGTCGGAGACTTGTCCGGGAACTTTTCAACATTCCCTGCATGTTTCTATTCTTGCAGCTGATGCCGCATCCAGAGTTGGTGCGAATTCTCAATTGGTGCGTACCGGAGCATTGTATCACGACATAGGTAAGATGAGTAATCCGGCATTCTTTACTGAAAACCAAAGCAGTGTTAATCCACATGAAAAATTATCACTTGACGAGAGTGCACAAATTATTATCAGTCACGTTACTGAAGGTGTTAAAATTGCAGAGAAAGCAATGCTACCTAAAGCAATAATTAATTTTATACGAACTCATCACGGAAATGGTAAAGCGAAGTACTTTTACAATTCGCTAAAAAATCTCAATCCTGATCAGGAAATTGATGAAAGTCTGTTTACCTATCCGGGACCGAATCCCTTTACCAAGGAAACGGCCATACTTATGATGGCCGATGCCGTGGAAGCTACATCCCGCAGTTTAAAAGAGTACACTGAAGCAAATATTAAAGAAGTTGTAAACCGGATCGTTGAAGGGCAAATAGCCGATGGTCTGCTTAGAAATACACCTCTTACCTACCGTGATGTGGAGACAATTAAAAATGTATTTTGTGAAAAATTAAAAACAATGTACCATACAAGAATCAGTTATCCCGATTTGAAGAAATAGCTTCCAGTAATCCGGTGCAGGCATCTTCTAAAAGATCAAGTACTAGTTCAAACCCCTCAGCACCACCATAGTATGGATCAGGAATATGATCGTATGTATGTGTACTTAAATATTCAGACATGCGATGTATTTTGGCCGAAGATTCCAAATCAGGAGCTAGTTTCTTTAAATCCTGTATGTTTCGGTCGTCCATTCCTATGATAAGATCAAAATTATAAAAATCGGCTATTTTTACGGGACGGGACCTTGAATCCAATGTATAGCCTCTTTTAGAAGCATGCTTCCTCATACGAGGATCGGGAAGCTCTCCTTGATGAATGCCAAGTATTCCAGCCGAATCAATCTCTATTTCATGTTCTAATCCTGACTCTTTAACCAGCTTTTTCATCACACCTTCTGCTGAAGGAGAGCGACAAATATTTCCTAAACAGACAAACAGTAATCTTAATTTTTCTTGTTTCATACGTATGCAAACTTTTAATAAATAAAGGGCATGTAACCCACTTCAATTTCATAAATAAACCATTATGCCGGATCAACATCAAAGTGCACCAATAACTGCTTGTAAGCAGAATTCATCTGCATTTCATGTTGTACCGCTTCAAGCAGCTTCCGAACAGGAGATATATTGGCCGAAATTTCTATTTTTAGAATAATTTTCTTAATATGTAATGATTGAACTCTTGTAACTGGGGGAGAAACCGGTCCTAAAACCCTGTCACCCAATTTTTCTCTCAGTTTAGCCGCAAATAATAGAGATTGTTCTTGCAATACAGCTTCATTACGGCTTCTTAGAACTACAACAATTAGTCTGTAATATGGGGGATAACGGAACATGCTTCGCTCGGCTAATTGCATCTTTGCCATTTCCTGATATGCAAAACGCTGTACCATTTGAATTAATGGATGCTCTGGTTGAGTGGTTTGAAGAATAACAGTACCCGATTTATCTCTTCTTCCTGCACGTCCGCTAACTTGAACCATCAATTGATACGCACGCTCGTGAGCACGAAAATCCGGATAATTAAGTAAGCTGTCAGCATTAATAATTCCGACTACACTTACATTTCCAAAATCTAACCCTTTTGAAACCATTTGAGTTCCTATGAGTATGGATATTTTTCCTCCATCAAAGTCATCGATAATCCGCTCGTATGCCGTGCGGGTTCTGGCAGTATCAAAATCCAGGCGACCAATTTTAGCCGCAGGAAACAAAGATGCAATCTCTTCCTCAACTTTCTCTGTACCCACTCCCATCATCTTCAGGTCTGACTCCCTGCACTCCGGACAAACCGGAGGGAGTTGATATGTATAGCCGCAATAGTGGCAAACCAGCTGGTTCCGAAATTTATGAAAAGTAAGACTTACATCACAATTCACACAATGGGGTACCCAACCACAGGATTTACATTCAATTACCGGAGCAAACCCCCGTCGGTTCTGGAAAAGAATAACCTGTTCATCGTTATTCAAAGCTTCGGTTATCTTATCAATAAGTATAGGCGAAAAAAGAGCATCTTTCATTATCTTCTTCCGCTTCAGTTCTTTTACATTTACAGGAATAATCTGAGGCATCAGGGTATTTCCATAACGTAAATTTAAAGAAACCAGACCATACTTACCAGTCAACGCATTGAAATATGAATCGAGTGAAGGCGTTGCAGAGCCCAGAAGGGTTTTCGCTCCATGCATATTTGCGAGCATTATTGCAGCGTTTCGTGCATGGTAACGAGGCGCAGGATCCTGCTGTTTATATCCGGGTTCATGTTCTTCGTCTACGATAACAAGTCCCAAATCATAAAAAGGGAGAAATAATGAAGATCTTACACCCAATATAAGTAGCGGTTTTTTTTCTGCCCGCAACTTATTCCACACTTCCACACGTTCGTTGTCGGAATATTTTGAGTGATATACAAGTAATTTATCTCCAAATACCTTCGCAAGTCGATTGGTAATCTGTGTTGTAATCGCTATCTCAGGCAAAAGATACAACACCTGTCTGTTTAAAGATAAAACTTCCGATATCAACCGTATATATATTTCTGTTTTACCGCTTGAAGTAATACCGTGTAGTAAACAAACATCTTTTATTTTAAACGATTCATGAATATCAGCATAAGCTTTTTCCTGATCAGGAGATAAAGGCTGCGGCGGTTGCAATCTGGATATATGAACTTGCAATCTACCAACCTCCTTATCGTAGTATTTCAAAATTCCTCTTTTAACAAGCCCATCCAGCACAGATACACTGCATTCACTTTGCTGTAAAAGCTCTTTTTTTGTAACCTCTGTGGCTAAGGTAGGGTTTAGAATATGACTTAAATCCAGGTAAGCAACAAGTAAAAGTTCTTGTTTATGTGCCCTTTTTAGTAGATCAAATGCTTTTTGCAAAGCATCATGGCCTCTATATTCGTCAGAAAGAGAAACATAGGTCTCCAATTTGGGTGCAAATCCTTTTTTCAATTCTTCCTGTACCTCTACTGCTCCGTAAGTTAGCAAAACGGACAATGTGGAAACAACATTACGAAGACCGGTTTTCTTTTCCAGCTCGGATACAGTTAATTTCTGACCATCTGAAAATGCATCCAACACCGCTTGTTCGGCTGGTCTCAAAGGGAATTGGGCTTCAAAATCTTTGATACAAGAAACTGCTGTTTCACTTTCCAATTTAAGACCGGAAGGTAAAGCTGCCTTGTACACATCGCCTAACTTGCACAAATAATACTCCGAAAGCCATTGCCAGAAACGCAATTGAGGTCTGCGTAAAACCGGACTGGCATCCAATAATGCATAGATTTCTTTAACTTCAAGAGTAGATTGGGGTTGCCTGTTATGAACTTCCAACACAATCGCAGTGTAATACCTTCTTTTTCCAAAATGGACAATAACCCTACATCCGGCAACAAGTGCAGCCTGCATATCCTGAGGGATGCGATACGTATAGCTGTTGGCAAGTGAAAGAGGGAGAATTACATCTGCGTATTTCATTTTTTCTATCATAGAGAGTTCAAAATAACAAAAAAAGCCGGACTTCTGAAAGTCCGGCTTCCTGAATATTTGTTTTTTAGAACAGAATTGCAGCAGTTATTGACCAAGTACGGTTTTTTCCGTCATTTAGATCACCTAATCCAACTTTATTTACACTATAATTATCAGTCAGCCCAATACCATAATTTACACCAACCTGTAAATGGTTCAACAACTCTACCCCGGCACCCAGATTGACTCCCGCTCCAAAAGATTTTGCCTCAATCTGTGATTCAATTAAATCCCACTTTTTATCGCCTCCAGCACGAAAACTTAAATAGGGACCTGCGGCAACATACAATTTTGCTACAGAAACACCCGTTTTCCACTTTAAATTTACAGGAACGTCAATATAATCCGTCTTCATGCTTTCATCCTCAAACTCGAGACCTTTCTGAGAGTAAAGCACTGCAACATCAATACCTAACCCTGTAACAGGAATCATCGCCTCAATCATTGGTCCAATGTGATAACCTGTCACATTGTTCGGATCTATAACATCATCACTAAAGTGGACCGAAGCTATATTCACTCCACCCTTCACCCCAAATTTCACTTGTGCATTTAATGGAGCATATAATACTCCAAGCATAAGGGCTACAAACACTAACACAATTGACTTTTTCATCATAAACTTTTTTCTTGGTTTCACATGCAAATAAAAGCACTTTTCATTTAGAAAACAAATGAAAAACATTAAGAGTTCAAACAATAAAGAAAGCACAAATCTGATACGCTGCTCACACGTATACAAATTCATGCTTCTTTTCTAATTATTATGGCAGATAATTAAAAACTTGCATAAAGCACAATTCAAGAAACAACAGGGAATCTGTAATAACGATATGATGGTTCATATGTTTCAGTAGCCTTTCCTCGAAGCTTTTGAAATTGTGTGCAAAGCAGGTCTTCTGACTTACTTCCATATCCGAAGCCTTCCCGTTAAATAAAAACAGTGGCGATCAATCCGGTACGTTATGAAGTTTACAGCAGCGGGACTGTCCGGGATTTACACCCGATTCCCTTTTAATCCTCCCCGAGAATACGGTTATGGAACATTGCGTTACAAAGATGGTAAATATTTGCGAATCGATAAAGCAAATCATATAAATTGAATTTATCGACTCATAGAAAATACCAATTAATAGGTATTAGATTTCTCATTTTATGCTTTTCAGCATATTTCAGGTCTATATTTTCATTATTTAAGGTGATTGCATGATCATTTCAAACTTGTGAAATTTGCATAAAAAATTTAATGTAACAATTTTATATATGAGAAAGACTAAAATCACAACTTTGATTCTAACGCTTCTGATCGTCTGCAGCGCTTTCGGGAAAGACGCACTGGTTCCTTTAATTAAAGGACGGGTTGTCGACGAAAAAGGACAACCGCTGCCTGCAGCTGCTGTATATATTGAAGGATCTATGGTTGGCACAACGACCGATAATGACGGATCATTCTTCTTTAATCAGATCCCATCGGGCAAAAGACAAGTAACAGCCCGTTTTATAGGATATAAACAACAGACTCTTGAAGCACAGGTTGCAGATGGCAGACCTGCCGTTTTGCACTTCGAGCTTATTCCAGATGTTAACGAATTGACAGACATCGAGGTATTTGGAGTAAGAGAAAAACAACCCGAAAAACTAAATGCAGTAACTCGTTTACCCCTTCGTCCGAGTGAACAAATACAAAGTATCTCTATTATATCCAACAAGGTAATCGAAGAGCAGGGTAATATGACCATTACTGATGCTGTACGAAACGTTGTCGGGGTTACTCAATTCGCCTCTTTTGGTAACGCGCAGGAAAGTCTTTCAACCAGAGGGTACAGAGGAATCCCAACCTTGAAGAACGGCGTACGGGTTCAGTCCGATTTCAGAGGAGGTGGATTTCTTACAGATATGCAGGGTGTGGAAAGCATTCAGGTATTGAAAGGAACTGCAGCTATTACACAGGGTATCGGGAACGACTTAGGTAGTGCCGGCGGTGTAATTAACATCGCGACAAAAACACCTAAATTTGTAAATGCAGGAGAAGTAAGCTTACGAAGCGGCAGTTGGGGACAATTCCGTCCTATTTTTGATGTTCAAACAGTTCTAGATAAGGAGCAAGCTATTGGATTCCGTATTAACGGAGCTTTTGAACGTGCAGATAATTACAGGGTGAATGTATCAAAAGACCGTATATATGTTAATCCATCCTTTGCCTGGAAGCCAAACAAAAAAACTTCTGTAACAGTCGAGATGGACTACATGCACGACACTCGTACGCCAGACCGAGGAACCGTAAATCTAGCGGCAGATAGCGTGAATGCTTTATATAAAATGCCTCATAACAATTTCTTGGGTTTTGAGACAGATAGAGCGTTGACAAACAATCTTACTTACGCGTTGCGATTTGACCGATCCTTGTCTGATTTATTTAGTGTACGGGTTGCTTATTTTGGATCTACACTTGATACAGACAATACCGGAGCAAGTACTTCGACCTTAAAGAATGTATCAAAAACCGGGTTATACAACTTGCGCAGCCGCTCTCTTACACGTTCAACACGTGCAGACAACAACAGTGCTTTACAGATTGACTTAATTGGCAGGGATGTATTTACAGGAAAAACGAAGCATACTTTCCAGGTAGGATTCGATTATCGAACAAATCATACCGAAACGGTTGCCTATGGAGCTATCCTGATTGATACAATCGATGTTCTAAAACCTATTAACAACACATTACCTTCATCTACAGCTGAATTAATTGCGGGTAAGGCTATCGTTGCAAACTCATACAGCTACGGACTTATGGCACAAGATGTTATTACATTCAACAAGTATTTGAAAGCAACATTGGGTATTCGTTATAGTTATGGGAATAGTAATACGGATACATCTACGGGATTCGTAACAGGTGATGCATGGAATCCAATGGCCGGCATAATTATCACACCTTTGAAGGGTTTGAATATTTTTGGATCCTACGCAAGCACGACAGATTTAAGGTCTGCAGCCAACTTGATGGAGGACAACACTCCAGTAGGAGCTTCTCGTTCTGATCAATTTGAAGCCGGTATTAAATCCGATTGGCTTAATAACCGCCTCCGCTTTAATCTAACATTCTTCCATATAATGAATGACAATCTGACCTATTCCGTTTATGATGAAAGTTGGACAGCAACAGGAAAGTATGGAAAAGCTGGAAAGCTGATGCGTCGGGGTATTGAAACAGAACTTACCGGCCGCATTTTAGAGAATTTACAAGTAATTTTAGGTTATGCTTACCTGGATGCACAGTACAAGGATAGTCCGGCATATCATGAAGGATCAGCTCCGATGAATGCCCCCAAGCATACTGGAAATGGGTGGGTATATTATACTGTTAACAATGGAACTTTAAAAGGATTATCTCTTGGTGTGGGAGCATATTATGTGGGTGAGCGTCCGGTTAACGAATTTACCTACAAAGCAACTCATACAAATACCACTCCTAACATGAAACCGTTTGATTTGGATGCTTACACAACTGTAAATGCTCAGATCGCCTATGCATTCGACAAGTTTCAGGTGCGCGGCTTATTCAACAATATTTTTAATGGGATCGGCTATACATCTTATTACCGGGGAGGATATATCAATCCGACTGATCCATTCAATGCTGCAGCAGTAATCAGTTATCGTTTTTAAAAAGTAACCTTGAATGACAATCAAATGAAAAAAGCAATAAAGTACATTCATCTGGTTTTGTCCCTTCCGGCAGGTATCGTTTTAACGATTATCTGCCTGACAGGGGCAATCCTTGTTTTTGATGATGAAATAAACCAGCTAATTAATCCGTCTCGTTATTATGTTGAAAAGACGACTCAGGCTCCTCTACCATTAAATCAATTAATAGACATAGTTAATAAGCAACTTCCCAACAATAGTGTTTCTGAGATCCAGTTGCATAATGATCCCGAACGTACAGCTGTTGCTACTCTAAAAGAAGGATTCAGGGTATCTGCTTTTATTAACCCATACTCGGGTGAAGTACTAGCCATCTCTCCTTACCGTGAAACATTTTTCTTTAAAGTGATGTCTTTACACAGATGGTTAATGGATAGTAGCCGAACAACCGGTAAATGGATTACTGGAGTATCTACAATATTTATGGTCATTTTATTAATTACAGGATTGATTCTTTGGTTTCCAAATAAGAAGAAAAAAATAAAATCCAGCATTACCATAAAAAGGAAAGCCGGCTTTAATAGAAAACTCTATGATATTCACAAAGTCCTGGGTGCTTACGCAAGTATTGTTTTGCTTACACTTTCATTAACGGGACTTATGTGGAGTTTCGACTGGTATAAAAATGCAGTAGGACGAATCTTCAGTATTGAGATGTCAGAAGGAAAGCACGGAGGGGGAAATACCAAAGGAAGTCGACACGAACAAAAGAAGAATGATGTAAAAGCAGGTTCTCATTCAGTTATTCAATGGGATGCTATGCTGGAGACGATTAAAAAAAAGGTCCCGAAATATTCTTATATACGATTAGGAGAAGATAAGGCAACAGTACTTCCAGTAGATGCGCTTCATGAAAGAGCTACAGATATTTATTCATTTGATGCAGAAACAAACGAAATCAAATCAGTAAAATATTATAAGAATGAAAATCAGCGCAAAATGAATGGGTGGGTATATGTATTACATACAGGTTCATGGGGAGGTTGGTTTACAAAAATAATAACATTTATAGCAGCCATTATAGGTTCAAGTCTTCCTATTACCGGCTACTGGATGTTTATCAGACGAATTAGGAAGAAACATAAGTAATCAAGAAATCTTAAGTATATTTGCATCTATATAAGTATGACAATTATGATAGAGGGATTGAAAAACAGACGTACTGTCCGCAAATATTTGGATAAAGGTATTTCGGATGATTTATTGAATGAATTGCTTGAAGTAGCTTGCCGCGCCTCCAATACTGGTAATATGCAGCTTTACAGTATAGTAATTACCCGGGATACTGAACAGAAAAAAAGACTTGCTCCGGCACATTTTAATCAATCCATGGTAACTACAGCTCCTGTGGTAATTACGTTCTGTGCCGATGTAAACCGTTTTGTAAGATGGTGTGCCCAACGGAATGCAGAACCTGGCTTTGACAATTTTCAGACCTTTATGGCTGCTGTTATCGACTCGATGCTTGTTGCGCAAACGTTTTGCAACGCGGCTGAAGACAACGGTTTAGGAATTTGTTATCTTGGAACAACAACATACAACGCGGATAAAATTATCGAAATTCTTAACCTACCCTCATTGGTCGTCCCAATTACAACAATCACATTGGGCTATCCCGACGGCTTGCCTGCCCAGGTTGAACGACTCCCTTTGGAAGCGATTGTACATAATGAAAAATACAAAGATTATACGGCCGACGATATAAATCTATATTATGAAGCTAAAGAATCGTTGGCCGAGAATAAGAAATTTATAGTCGAAAATAATAAAGAGACATTGGCTCAAGTATTTACTGATGTAAGATACACAAAGAAAAATAATGAATACTTTTCAGAAGTGTTCTTGAAAGTACTCAAAGATCAGGGATTTATGTAATTTCGAATTCATTGTAAATAACGAAATAAGGGTGTCTTAAAAAACACCCTTATTTCGTTATTATACGAGTTGTTATAAATAAATCATCTCTAATTCTTATTGATACTAAATACGATTTAACACTTTATCAATAAGGATGGGTAAGCTCTCCTTATAATCGGTATTCATCTTTTTATCAACCCTCCCTGCTATTATACAACAAACGGTCATTGCCCGATGTCCCATCATAGCCGAAAGTCCCGCTAAAGAAGAACTTTCCATTTCAAAATTAGTAATTTGAGCACCATTATAGTTAAACAACTCAATTTTCTTATTTAACTCCGGATCCGCTAAAGGTAAGCGTAGCTCCCGTCCCTGCGGTCCGTAAAAGCCATTGGCTGCAATCGTCACCCCCTTCAGGATATCGTTGCTGGTTATTTGTTCAATCAGCGACTTGTCTGCTGCAACGACATACGGACGAATTTCTGAAATTTTCCAGTCAAGCTGGCGGAGTAATTCTTCTTCAAAAGCTACGTCTCTGGTATTTTTATTATTTGCATAAAAATAAAGTACGCCATCAAATCCGATTGAACGTTCGGCTGCAACGTAAGTACCTACAGGAACAAAATGCTGCAAACCTCCTGAAGTCCCAATCCGAACCAACGTTAATTGAGTAAAGATCTCTTTAACTGTACGAGAGGTAAAATCAATGTTAACCAGCGCATCCAGCTCATTGAGAACAATATCAATGTTATCTGTTCCAATTCCATGAGAAACAACCGAAATGCGCTTTCCCTGAAAGTTACCGGTAATTGAGTGAAACTCTCTGTTAGATACCTCGCATTCAATAGAATCAAAACGGGATGCAACAGACGACACTCTCTCGGGATCACCTACCAGTATGATTTTGTCCGACAGTTGACCCGGCTTTAAATGCAGATGGAATACACTTCCATCTGCATTAATAATAAGTTCTGAAGGTGGAATTACTCGCACGACTAATTAGTCTTTTAATGGTTTGGATGAACTTGAAGCCGGTTTCCCTATCGCATCACGCATAGAGGTATCGGCTTCGATATTTCTCATCTTATAATAATCCATAATCCCCAGATTACCGCTACGGAATGCTTCCGCCATAGCCTGTGGTATCTGAGCCTCTGCTTCAATTACTTTTGCACGCGCTTCCTGAGCCTTTGCTTTCATCTCCTGCTCCAAGGCAACTGCCATGGCACGACGTTCTTCAGCTTTAGCCTGAGCAATATTTTTATCAGCCTGAGCTTGATCCATCTGAAGAAATGCACCAATATTTTTACCAATATCGATATCAGCTATATCAATGGAAAGAATTTCGAAAGCCGTACCGGCATCTAATCCTTTACGAAGCACCAATTTTGAAATAGAATCTGGATTTTCAAGCACTGTTTTATGACTTTCGGATGATCCGATCGACGAAACGATCCCTTCACCAACACGGGCCAGAATTGTTTCTTCTCCGGCACCACCAACCAATTGCTTAATATTAGCTCGCACCGTAACACGAGCTTTAGCTATTAACTGAATACCATCCTTTGCAACAGCTGTAACCGGAGGTGTATCGATCACCTTAGGATTAACTGACATTTGTACAGCTTCAAATACATCACGACCAGCTAGATCGATTGCAGTTGCCATCTGAAACGACAAATCGATATTTGCTTTAGAAGCAGAAACAAGTGCATGAACCACTCTTTCAACATGTCCGCCAGCCAAATAGTGAGCTTCAAGTTCATCACGCGTGAGCTGTTTTAAACCAGCCTTATGAGCTTCAATCATTGCTCGGGCGATGATGTAGGGAGGCACCTTACGGATACGCATCAAAAATAGCTGTATCAGGGATATATTTACACCCGATACTTTTGCCGAAATCCATAAAAGAAACGGCACGTAATAAAAGAAAATGGACAAAAGCAACACCGCTGCTCCAAGCAGAATCAACGGCAGAAAGGTCATTTCCATAGACATTGTATTTAAAAGGTGAATACTGTTTATTTTTTAATTTTAACCAATAAATTACTGGCATCGATTCCTGCAACCACAATTGGTGTATTTTCATCTACAAAACCATCAATTGATTTAGCCTCGACCGTAATTCCTTTTACCCGGATCTTACCCATCGGATTAAGGCGCGAAACAGCAATTCCTTCGTCTCCTTGCACAATTCCCAGATCGCGGGTAGAGATTAATTTACTGTCTACCTCTTTTTTTAATGCAACCTTATTGAATGAGTTTGAACGAAGCAACCAAAAAAATGATACGGCAAATACTACTGCTGATACAATCAAGCTTATATTACCGGCTTGTACTCCCAACTCGCTGTAAGCATATAAAATACCTCCTGCTGCAAATAGAAAACCTCCTATTCCTGCCACAGTAATTCCTGGAAGTAAAAAGATTTCTAGCAAAAGCAATACAATTGCTACTGCAAGTAGAAAAACAACAATGGCAATATCTAGTATCATAGTTAATAAAGTTTTTTTCCTTAATTAGTCATCGTTTGTTCCGAAGGAAATTCACTTCAGCATTCCGGGCTTTTTTCTCAAGAACAAGCGGCTCATTTATCATGTTTTCAAGTTGTTTCTCCAAAGTTAAAATTGAACCGGATAGCCTTTCTTTTGTAGCCTTGTCTCCTTCAACATACGACTTTCTTAAAGAAAGAAGCTTTTCACTCTCTTCAACTATCTGTCGATTCAAAGCGGAAGCTTTTTCATAATAACTTCGGGCTTCCGGACTTTGGAAATCATCCAGAGAAAAATATACGACCTGATCAACAATCACAAACTCAAAATCTTTTTTAACCTCACTTACTCCAGACCTTATCTCTTTGTGTGCAAGATCAATTAGCTCTTTATAGTTAGCAGATGCTTTCCATGAATCCTTAATTGAATATATAGCTGCACGGGAACGTTTCAATTCAAGATCATCGGTTAGCAACCTTTTCCGATCAGGATTCGGAATAAAAAGATATACGCAGACTTTTCCTTCCGGTTGAAAGCGATCGGAAACAAACCAGCCCAATTCTTTCGACTCATCAATAACCATCATGTAATCGTTGGAGGGAGAATTGAAAGGCATTCCCAACTGTTCGGGGACTAAATAGCTGTCCGAACTAATATTGTATCTTGTTACAAACAGGTCATATCCTCCCAAGGTTCCATTGCCTGTACTTGCGTAATAAATTGTAACTCCGTCAGACATTACAAACGGATAGTTTTCATTATTAGCACTATTGATTGTCATCGGTAACATCTTCTTGTCTCCCCACTTATCCATTAATTTGGATTGAGTGAATAAGCAAAACTGATTCTCAGGAGTTTTTTGTGCATAAAAAATCTTATCCTGCTTCTGATTCATATAAACAGTTGACTCCGATGCATCTGACAGCTGAAAAAAATCAGAAAAAAGCATCAATGAACCACTCTCCTCACTTAGCTTATAGGCAGTGAGGAATGCTTCCTTATCAACTACCAAGCTATCAATTATTTCAACATCTTCAGTTTTCTCCATCATTCGGAGTGCATTTTTCACTTGTTCAAGTCTTTGTTCCCATGGAAGCGTATCTTGTTTTTTCTTTGCAAGCAAATCAATGTATTCCTGAAACATCTCTTCCGATTCTTCAAAACGATAGGTATCGTAACATAACTCCCCCAGGTAACGAAAAGCTTCCTGAACATTACGTTTGGCAGCTACCCGTAAATATTTCTCGGCTTTCTCTTTTTCTCCCGTTTCATACAAGCATACACCATACCACTGGTTATAAGATGAATTGCCAGGAGTCCGTTCAACTAACTTCTCAAAAGCAGGTTTAGCTTCTTCAAATTTACCTTCGTTATATAACTTCTTTGCTTGATCGAGGCTTTGAGCTGTTAATACACTGCTTAACAACGTCATACCTGACACAAGAAAAAGTTTTAAACACATCCCATTCATTTTGCCTTGACTTTGTTTATGGTTACAGAGATTCAAAGATATGAATTTTTTTGTTCCAGCATACAGGAATAACTAAAATAACCTGCAACCTTCCCGATTAAATTGCATAAATTAACATGTTAAATGCAATTGGGCTCTAAAAATCAATCCTTTTTTTTCTAATTTTGCGCCCGAAAATAAACTATGGCTATAAAAACTGAAGAAGAACTTCTATTTCGCAAAATAGAAGCAAAAATACAAAAAGCAATTTGGGAATACGACCTCATTGCTGATGGAGACCGAATATTAATTGGGCTTTCGGGAGGAAAAGATTCACTTGCCTTAGTCGATTTACTGGGGAGAAGGCAGAAGATATTCCGTCCGAAGTTTGAAGTTGTGGTAGCTCACATCATAATGGAAAATATACCCTACAATGCAGATCTCGACTACTTGCGTGGATGCGCTGAGGAACATAATTTACCCTTCGTAGTTCATAAAACGTCATTCGATCCGACGACTGATAAGCGCAAATCACCTTGTTTCTTATGTTCATGGACACGCAGAAAGGCGCTGTTCGATATTGCCAAGCAGTATAAATGTAACAAAATAGCATTAGGACATCATCAAGACGACCTATTGCAAACCCTGCTTATGAACATGACTTTCCAAGGAGCATTCGGCACGATGCCTCCCCGTTTAAAAATGGATAAATTTGACATGACACTGATCCGTCCGCTCTGCTTGGTTGAAGAGAAAGAATTGATCCAGATTGCTGAATGGAAAGGATATAAGAAACTTTTGAAAAACTGTCCCCATGAGTCGACATCAAGCAGACCCGATCTTAAAGGAGTCCTTGCCAGACTTGAAGAGATAAATCCCCATGCCAGATATAATTTATGGGGAAGTATGACACATATCCAGAAAGATTATTTACCCCGTAAAAAAGAGATATAATGCAAGGAGCTATAACAATCGTACTTTTGATTCTGTCCAATGTATTTATGACATTTGCATGGTATGGTCATTTAAAGATGAAACAACAGTTCAGTTGGTTTGATTCACTTCCGCTACTTGGTGTAATCGCTTTCAGCTGGTCCATTGCTTTCCTGGAATATTGTTTCCAGGTACCAGCTAATCGTATCGGATTTCGTGAAAACGGAGGTCCGTTCAGTCTGATTCAGCTAAAGGTTATCCAGGAAGTCATCACTCTTGTCATCTTTATGATATTCAGTTCGATGGCATTCAAGACCGAATCCTTCAAATGGAATCATGCTTTGGCTTGTGTGCTGTTGGTCTGTGCCGTTTATCTGGTGTTTAAGAAGTAGTATACACAATAAAAAAGACTCCCTCAGATTAATCAATCCGGGGAGTCTTTATCATAATGAGGTAATTATTTCACAAATGGTGCATTCAATAAATATTCAGCACAACCTTTTACTCCGTCAAACTGAGACATTCCGGTTCTTAAACCTTCCAATTCAACAAAATAATCCTGGATGCCATTTGCATACGCCTGTTTGAAAATCATTTCGAAATTCATCATTCCTGATTGACCTAATACAGCACGATCTTTAATATGCAACACTTTAATCCGGTCCGGATGTTTTTTAAGATACTCAACCGGGTCATTCTGGCCCATCACGGTCCAATATACATCCATTTCAAAAAACACTAGAGAAGGATCTGTGTCTTTTAAAAATAAATCGTAAATCTGATCACCTTTAGGTATCCACGGATTACCTGCCTGAGCTGCATCCTCTGGTTTTACCACCCTTTTAAATTCCATATTATGATTGTGGTAACCGAATGGAATTCCAGCCTCTTTCACAATTTTACCCGATTTATTGAACACCTCACAAATAAAGGCTGCATCCTCATGCGACTCACATTTGGGCATCATAGGTTGGATTAAATATTTTACTCCAAGCTTGGCATGATCGGCTGCAGCAACTTTCCAGAATTCCTTTATTTCATTGAAATTTGCCTGCGAAAATTCTCGAACCGGTGGATTTACATGAGAACTGGTAATCTTCAATCCGGCATCCTCCGCCATCTTTTTAAATTCCATCATGTCGACCGGACCGATCTTACCCTTATTGTATCCCGCAAGTTCGAGATTGGTGTAACCCATCTGTTTGAGTTTCTTCATACCTCCGGGTACATCCTCAAACAATTCCTTTCCCAACGAATAGGTTTGCAAACCTATATTTTTTGCAGCTGCGGCTTTAGAAGAAGTCGTAGTAGATGCGTGTAATGAACTAACATTGCCTGCCAGCAAACCTCCGGCAGTCAAGAAAGAAACATTTCGTAAGAAATCACGTCTGTTACTCATACTGTTATTGAGAATTAATTATAGACTATATGGTCTTCTGTATTCATATTCATATAACCGGTGTGCAGCAGCCTCTTTATCGTTGATAAAGCTCAATGTTGCAGGATTCCATTTTACCGGACGATTCAATTCACGTGCAATGTTAGCTAAACAGCAAAGAGTATTGGTACTGCATCCAACTTCAACCGGTGCAATTGGGTTCTCACGGGAACGTACACAGTCAATAAAATTCTGCATATGCGGAGAGCTGGTTTCGTAGCTGCCAGCCATACCTCCTTTAGGTTTATTTCCTTGTTTTTCTGCCTGTTTTTTCATCTCTTCCCATCTCTTCTTCATCTCTTCCATCGTAAGAGGACGCTGACCGGCAAGTTCGGCAGGAACTTTCGACTTATCTGAGCAGGCAAGATAGCCACGTGCCACCTCAATCCAGCCTTTATCGCCAATAAACTTTATACCTTGTGCTCCATCATTACCTTCCAGGAAGGGCTGTTCAGTCATTACAATACCATTCTGATATTTCATTGCTGCATAAGTTGATCCGTTATAGCCGGCAGGAATAAATTCAGTCGGACCAGATCCGTCCATTCCTATAGCAGCCTGAGCAATATCAAACATGTGAGCACCCCAGTCGGCCGTATATCCGTTGCCGGTTTCCTGATACCATCTCCACGCACCCCACAGTTTTTCATTCTGTTCCGGATCTACAGTTATAGGAGGACACAAATCAGGATGATAATGAATCTTTGGATCATTAAGCGGTCCCATCCATTTGTTCCAGTTTAAATTTCCAGGAACAGGCATTTCAGGTAAATCCAATGGTTTGGGAGGCGCACCAACTCTTGCATAAATCTTTTCGATATGACCAATAGCTCCGGATTGAACCAATTCAATCGCTTTTTGGAATTCCTTGCTTGATCTCTGTTGACTACCTACCTGCAACACGCGTTTATTTCCTCTAACGGCCTTTACCATTTCAAGACCTTCACGGATAGTAAAAGCTAATGGTTTCTGGCAATATACATCTTTCCCGGCTTGAGCTGCATGAATGGTGTTAAGAGCATGCCAATGGTCGGGTGTAGCAACCTCAACGGCATCAATATCTTTACGTTCCAACAAATCTTCATAAAACTCGTACATATCGCAACGAGGAGCCATACTCTTGGCGGCTTGCCATGTTTCAATTCTTTTCTTGAAACGTAATTGTTTTAGAGAATCCACATCACAACAGGCAGCAACCTGTACGCCCGGACATGCAGCAAAACCGGCAAAATCCGATAAAGCCTGTTGCCCCAATCCAATAAAACCTAACACAACACGGTCACTTGGAGCAATACGTACTCCGGCCATTTTCCAGCTGGGCAGGATCGTGAGACTGGCTAGTCCCAAAGCAGATAAACCCAAAAATTCACGACGGCTTACTCCTTTTTTAGTGTTTTCCTTCATGGTAATTCATTTAATAGTTTGTTAATAGTATCCTTGTAGGCTAAAATATAGTCACAAAGTTATCATTATTGTTTTAATAACCTAAAGGAAATAAGACAAAAAGAGAGTGCCTGAAAGAGTTTTGACCTATGTCAAAATAAAATAAAAATTAATGGTGTATGCAACATACAACGTAAGCCTATTTTTATGTTCTTTGCAAAAAGACTATTGTTTTCCTTAAATTCATAAGATCAATGACTTCGAGAAGAGATTTTCTAAAACAGGCCTCCCTGTTGGGTGTAGGACTTACCGCTAGTCCTTTTATTATTAAAGCCGGGGGCAGCATTGCTCCAAGTGATAAAATCCGTGTTGGCTTGATTGGCTGTAATGGAATGGGGTTCGAAAACCTCAAAGCATTTCTGCGTAACCCGGAAGTTGAGTGTGTGGCTCTGGCAGATATAGACCAGAATGTATTGCAGAACCGAGCTGCCGAAACCGAAAAGATTTCTGGTAAACGGGTAAAGAATCTGTATAAGGACTGGCGCGGACTAATCGATAATAAAGATATAGATGTGGTGATTGTAGGAACACCCGACCATTGGCATTGCCTGCAAATGGTGGCTGCTTGTCAGGCAGGCAAAGATGTTTATTGTGAAAAACCTTTGGGCAACAGTATTGAGGAATGTAATATAATGGTTCGGGCGGCACAAAAGTACAACCGGGTGGTACAGGTTGGACAATGGCAGCGCAGCGATCCGCACTGGCAAGATGCCATGCAGTTTGTACACAGCGGCAAACTAGGGAAGATACGTACTGTTCGCGTATTCTCGTATCAGGGATGGTGTCCATCCATTCCGGTATTGGCCGACGAACCTGTTCCGGCTGGTGTTGATTACGATATGTGGCTCGGGCCGGCTCGTAAACGACCTTTCAACCGAAACAGATTTCATTTTACCTTCCGTTGGTTCTGGGATTACGCTGGAGGACTGATGACCGACTGGGGTGTACATTTGCTTGACTATGCTTTGTACGGAATGAACGTTACAGCACCTAACTCCATTATGGCTTCGGGTGGTAAATTCGGATATCCGGATGATGCCTGTGAAACTCCTGATTTACTTCAAACCATATATACATTCAACGACTTTACTGTTATGTGGGATCATGCTATTGGAATTGATGACGGAGCCTACGGACGGAACCATGGATTAGGATTTGTTGGCGAAAACGGCACTTTGGTATTAGATCGTGGCGGTTGGGAAGTAATTCCTGAGCGGGTAAACGGTAATACACGCATGGAGGCTGTTCCTTTAAAGAAGGCCTACGGTGAAGGAGGTCTCAATCTGCATGTAAAGAACCACTTGGAGTGCATCAAAAGCCGCAATCGGAATTGTAATGCCAGCATTGAGATTGGGGCTCATATCGCCAAGTTCTCTCAATTGGGCAATATTGCTTACCGAACCGGCAAAAAATTAGTCTGGGACGGGATTCGTTTTACGAACGATGAAGCAGCAAACAATCTGTTGGTTCCCAACTACCGTTCACCATGGGAACTTCCTAAAATATAACCAGATTCCCATACCTATTTAATAAACAAGGGTTGCCAATAAGCGGGCAACCCTTTGTTTGTATCGTAAAATAACATCAATCATTCACAATCTATAGATATCATTGATGTTCCGGTCTTAATAAATCATTTACAGTTTTAACCGGATTGAATGTTTCAATCGGCACTTCAACAAAAACTGTATTCCAGTCACTCATAGCACCATTCCACAGACCAGGCAATTCAAGGGCTTTAAGTTCCCGTCCATCCTTGGACTTCATTGAAATGAATCCAGTATTTTTATCAACAAAATCAGGCAGATTAAACTTTTGTCCGTTGTGATCCTTCAATGCACAAACCAAATCAACAGGATTAAAGTGTGTACCTTTTTCGAACATTTCTTTTTTACGGGGATCGGCAAGATCAATCTGCGAACTTTCCAGTATCTGCGGAGAGTAAGAACCATCCTCATTGAATGCAAGAAATGGCCCGCCGCCGGGCTCTCCCACATTCTTAACCATACCGCAAACACGAATCGGACGTATCAGCTTTGATTTAATATAAAGAATAAGCTCTGCATCTTCCAGGTTTTTCATTTCCGGATGTTTTATACATAATTCGGTCTGCAGAAAGCGAATCATTTCTTCTACCTGAGCGTGTGTATATTGTCCGCTTTCAATCAGATGCAGATAGCGGAATATTTTCTTCTGTAAAGTTACCAACACTCCAGCCAGCACCTTCTTATAGATAATTGTGGTACATTTAAAAGAATCGGGCACCACGTTATCAATATTTTTAATAAAAACGATATCTGCATCCACATCATTCAGATTCTCTATCAAGGCACCATGTCCTCCGGGACGGAAAAGTAAATTTCCTTCCTTATCTCTGAACGGTTGATTTTCCGAATCGGCAGCCAATGTATCCGTGCTAGGTTTCTGTACACTGAAAGTAATATCGTAACATACCGAGAATTTATTTTCATATGCAGGAACTTTTGCAGCAACCAGTTGCTCAAACAAAGCCTTATGTTCCGGAGATACTGTAAAATGGATATTTACTTCTGCAGCATTATTTTTGGCATACATGGCACCTTCGGCCAAATGCTCTTCCATAGCAGTGCGTACACAGGCAGGATACGTATGAAATTGCAACAGGCCTTTCGGTAGCTGACCGTAATTAAGCCCACTTGACGACAATAGATTATTTACTACTGCCTTATACTCTTTATCAGACAATAACTGGGGGATGGTACGTTTTTCATTTTTCAGACATACAGCATCTAAGGCGTTATAAAACGCAAAAGAGGTAAGACCTGCAAAAAACTTTTCCATAAAGGGGGAGAAAGGTTCATTCGAATCCGAATCCAGGAATTCATAAAGGTCTTTAAACATCCGGCTGGCTGCTCCCGAAGCGGGTACAAACTTAAGAATACGCTTATTCTGATTCAGATAGGCATCCCAAGCCTCCATGTAGCCAACCTGAGCCTCTTTATCAATTACGCTGATTCCCTTTTCAACTGATGCCGAAGCCATAATTTCAAGAAAAGGAAATCCTTTTCTGAAACAGTCAAGTTGTTCTTCAATTTGCTTCTCGCTTATTCCCTTTTGGCCGAGCAAAGCCAAGTCTTTCGTACTAAGCATAGTATATTGTTTTTAATAATTACAGTCGCCGTAACTGAAAACGTGTCATCCTATAAATAATGCAAATGTATCAAAAATACCATTAGAGATACCTCTGTTTTCAAGGAAAAAAGATACTTTTACAAAAGTTTACAGCCTGTATAGGCCTAATAAGGCAAAACAAGAACAGTATGAATACACAAGCATTCTTTACACCCGAAGAAAAGAAGGAATTTCTATTTAAATATAGAAAGCTGCTTCAAAGCATTCACTTCTCTCTCCAAAAAGATGATGTCCGAAAAATGCGGAACCTTATTCAACGTACCGTTTCGATGGATTGTTATGGGAGAGATAAAAACGGAATTAACGGACTGCTGCGAAATATTAATACGGCACTTATTGCGACTTCGGAAATCGGACTGAAACGAACACCCATAATTGCCCTCTTGCTTTATCGTACCGTACTAAAAAAAGCACTCACTCTGGAAGAGATTGAGAAGGAGTTTGGTCCGGATGTAACTCTTATGATCAGCCGGCTACTTAAAACATCCGATCTTTATGCACGTAATACGGCCGTAAATTCGGAAAACTTCCACCACTTGCTTTTGTCTTTTGCCGAAGATGTACGGGTGATTCTGATTATGATTGCCGACCGTCTGCATATGCTTCGAATCGGCAAACAGTTTAAGGATAACAGCGACCGGGTACGTATCGCTCTTGAAGCCTCTTTTTTGTATGCTCCACTTTCTCATCGCTTGGGATTATACAGCATCAAAAGCGAAATGGAAGATTTGTCTCTTAAATATACTGATCGTAAAACATACGATTATATCAAGCAGAAGCTGAACGAGACCAAACGTTCACGCGATGCTTATATAGCAGAGTTTATTGCACCTATTGAGCAGAAGCTGAAAGAGGCGGGTTTCAAATTTGACATTAAGGGCCGTACAAAGTCTATCCATTCCATCAATAACAAGCTTAAAAAACAAAAGATTGATTTTGAAGGGATATACGATTTATTTGCCATCCGTGTAGTTCTAAATACCCCTGTCGAAAAGGAACGGTCCGAATGCTGGCAGGTATTTTCTATCATTACCGATATGTACCAGCCTAATCCGGAGAGAATGAAAGACTGGATATCCATTCCCAAAAGTAATGGTTACGAAAGTTTACATATCACTGTGATGGGCCCGCAAAACAAGTGGGTGGAAGTTCAGATCCGGACAAAACGTATGGATGAAATTGCGGAACGCGGACTGGCTGCACACTGGAGGTATAAAGGAATTAAAGCAGAAAACGGACTGGATGAATTCATGAATACGGTGCGGGCCGCTCTCGAAAATAAAGGAGCCAATTCCACCGAACTGATGCAGGATTTCAAGCTTGACCTGTATTCGGATGAAATATACGTCTTCACTCCTACCGGAGAACTGATTAAATTACCTAAGGGAGCAACCGTACTCGACTTTGCATTCTCCATCCACACCAAGCTTGGAAGTAAATGTATGTCGGCCAAGGTAAATGAGAAAAATGTTCCTATCAAATATGTTCTTCAAAATGGAGATACAGTAAATATAGTAACCTCGCCAACCCAAAGTCCCAAAAGAGATTGGCTATCTTTTGTAACTACATCCAAGGCTCGTACTAAAATCAAGCAAGCCCTGCGTGAAGAGGCAGCTAAGACAGCCGACTTCTCGAAAGAGATGTTGCAACGTCGCTTTAAAAACCGTAAGATTGATGTGGATGAAGGTACATTGATGCGGCTAATCAAGAAAAAAGGATACAAAACTGTTACTGATTTCTATCTGGATATATCGGACGAACGTTTAGATCTGAACAACGTAATTGACGAATACCTGGATCTGGAACGCAAGGAAAAGGAGATATATGAGCACAGCGGACCTAAAAGTGCCGAAAACTATATTACAACTACCGAGGTGGAAGAAATATCCAACCGTCAGGATGTTCTGGTAATAGACAAAAACCTTACGGGAATTGAGTACAAACTAGCCAAATGCTGTAACCCTATTTACGGCGACGAAGTATTTGGGTTTGTCTCCACCCAAGGCATTAAAATCCACAGGATGACATGTCCCAATGCCCAAGAGATGTTCAGCCGCTTCGGATACCGTATCATCAAGGCTCGGTGGAGTGGAAAAAGCAACGCAGGTTATGCTATCTCACTCCGGGTTGTTGGAAGGGATGATATTGCCATTGTAACCAACATTACATCGGTTATCAGTAAGGAGTCCGGGGTTACACTGAGGTCATTCAATATCGACTCGGTTGACGGACTTTTCCAGGGCAATTTTACTGTATTGATACGTGATACCAATATGTTGAATGTGTTGATAAAGAAAATAAAGACGGTAAAAGGAGTAAAATCCGTCGAAAGACTCAATTCCTGAATCATAACAAAGCCCTGTTTATTCTTCGTAAACAGGGCTCTTTCTCTTATTTTGTCAAGCAAGACTACTTCGTTACAGGTTTTAATCCCATTGCTTCCGCTTTTTTCATCATATACTGATAAGCAGCATCGTATTCATTGGGAATAACTCCATCTAAAATCGCATCCTTAATAGAAGATTTAATCGCCCCCACCTGAGCACAAGGACCTAAGCCAAACACCTCCATTATTTCTTCACCGGAAACAGGCGGCTGGAAATTTCTCACCCGATCTTTTTCTTCAATGGCTGTCAGCTTCTCTCTCACCAAACGAAAATTATTCAGGAACTTACGGACCTTCTCAGGATTTTTACTTGTAATATCCGCTTCACAAAGCTTCATCAGGTCATCAATATCATCTCCGGCATCAAAAAGGAGTCTGCGGATAGCCGAATCAGTCACCTCATCATCAGCCAAAGCAATCGGACGCATATGCAGACTTACCATTTTCTGGACATACTTCATCTTTTCATTCAAAGGAAGTTTCATCCTTCGGAAGATACCGGGCAGCATCTTCTCCCCAATAAAATTATGGTTATGGAATGTCCATCCCAATCTCTGATCAAAACGTTTGGTTGCAGGCTTGGCAATATCGTGCAAAAGCGCACTCCATCTCAACCACAGATTATCCGTATTGCGAGACAAATTATCAAGGACCATCAACGTGTGTGAAAAGTTGTCCTTGTGACCTATACCCTCTTTTGTTTCCACACCCTTCAAGGCATGAAGTTCAGGAAATATGATTGGCAATAAACCACAAGCATCCAGTAAAACAAATCCGACAGATGGCCGGGGAGACAGAATAATCTTGTTCAATTCATCAATGATTCGCTCTCTGGATATTATATCAATTCGCTCTTTATTACGTTCAATTGCCTCAAATGTGACCGGATCGATATCAAATCCCAGTTGAGTAGCAAAACGTACTGCCCGCATCATCCGCAAAGGATCATCACTAAAAGTGATATCGGGATCCAAAGGCGTCCGGATAGTAAGCCGGTCCATATCACCTAACCCATCAAATGGGTCTACTAATTCTCCATACCTCGATGCATTCAAACACAGAGCAAGGGCATTAATCGTAAAATCGCGCCGGTTCTGGTCGTCTTCCAAAGTTCCATCTTCAACAATCGGTTTACGACTGTCCCGAGTATAGGACTCTTTACGGGCTCCAACAAACTCAAGTTCAATATCTCCTAATTTAACCTGAGCCGTACCGAAATTCTTAAAAACAGAAAGATGTGCATTGCGTCCCATTTGTCGGGCAACAGCCTTAGCTAATTCTATACCACTTCCAACAGCAACAATATCAATATCTTTGGACGGACGGCGTAAAAATATATCTCTCACATACCCCCCTATCACATACGCTTCCAGCCCTAATTCGTCGGCTGCTTCGCTTACTTGTCTGAAAGTACGCGAGGAGAGATGTTTATCTATTACTTCTTTATCTATATACATGCAGTATGTTCAATACTTTTGAGGGTACAAAGATAATTAAATTCTTCCATTGCTGCTAATTCCCCATTTTCCAATATCTTTGCATTTAGAACGCATTAATAATCAAATACAATGAAAAAGTTAATAGCAGGATTGTTTATAGCCTCACTGACGATGAGTTGTGGCAATACTGGAGAAGAGGCAAAAGCACGTCTGGCAAAAGCGCAGTCCATGTACGAAAACAATGAATTATTTGCCGCAAAGAACGAAATTGACAGTATCCGGACTCTGTACCCAAAAGAGTTTGATGTATTGAAACAAACCCTGTCGCTGATGCGTTTGGTGGAGATCAAGGAAAACGAACGCACAATCGCCTACTGCGACAGCCTGCTCCCCATAAAAACAGCAGAATTAATTGCGATTAATAAAGACTTCGTATTTGAAAAGGACAGCTTATACGAAGAAGTGGGTAACTATATATGGAAGCAACAGACCATTGAGAAAAATATAAACCGTTGTTATATACGTAGCGGGGTAAACGAAAAAGGAGAAATGTATCTGGCAAGTGTTTACTTCGGAAACACTCCTATCAATCATACCAGCATAAAAGTAAGCATTAAGGATGGTTCCTATGCAGAAACTGCCAGTATTCCATTCGATGGAGGATTAAATTATCGTTTCAAGGATTTGGGCAATACAACAGAAGTAGTAACCTATAAGGCTGAGAAGGGTGAAGATGCTGTAAAGTTTATCGCATCCAACGAAAAAGAACGGATTAAGGTAGAATACACAGGAGGAAAGCCATTTACCATCTACTTAGCCGATGGTGATAAAAAAGCGATAACTTCAACCTATGCTTTTGCCATTGTTCTTTCAGATATCAACCGGATGAACAAAGAGAAACAGAAAAGTGAACAACGACTTGCTTACCTGAAACAAAAAACAGCAAAAAACTGAACTCTCTGAGAATTGAATATTTGAAACCAGTCTGGCCATAGGTGGCAAATATAGAAATATGAAAGGGGAATCCGTAGGGACTCCCCTTTTTGAATGATCACCAAAAAACCACCGCTTTATTTGACAATCACCTTTGTTGAAACATTTCCTTTAGTACCTTTCACCAGTACAACATAAACACCCCGGTTAACAGGGGATAAAACAGTCTGTCCAAACTCAGGTTTACTATTATACACTATCTTGCCAGCCATATCAATGATTGAAACTGAAGTAACATCTTCAGTCACCCCATTCAAATAAATAGCACCATCAGCAGCATATACACTCATTCCTGTATAAAGCTCCTCAATACCGGTAATTAAAACAAATTCGGCCGATACAGTAATGTCCAGAACATCGACAGTTAGTTGACGTTCTGCATCCGTATTACCATCCCACCATTTCTTAAATTTATAATTGGGTTTTGCATAGGCATTCAGAGTCAACACAGTCCCCCGATCAACAGATGAACCCGAATTAATAAAACGATCGTTATCCTTAACCGTTATTTCACCATTTACAGGAGGGGTAATCGTAATAAGTTGTTTACCTTTCGTAAACGTAACCGCAATGTTAGTAACACCTTCCACCTCTTTCAACACAGGAAAAGCAGTAATATCATCTACCGAAGTATTGTTTATTTTAAATGAAGAAACAACGTATGTATCGGCCGGATCGGCATAAATATACAAAACTGTTCCTTTAGCAATCAACGATCCGGAAGATACCAAAACATATGCTTCATTTGAACCTTCAACAACACGTCTTCTCACAGTCAGTGTCCCGTTTTCAGGCTGTGCGAAAGTAATCGCATATTTAGGAGCCACATATGTAAATACAGCCTGAACAGTTACAGGTCCGGAGACCGTATAGGTAGAGCCACTTGTAAGATCTTCACTATTAACAGTAAGCGATGTTAATTCATGTTCTACTTGAGGGGTAGCAGTGACAGTAAGCTGAGTACCATGCTCAACCAAAGCACCCGAAGTTAACAGCGTACTTCCTGCCATTACTGTAATAGTTCCATTAGTTGGAGGAGTAATGGTAAGTGTATATTTCTTCTTTACAACCTCCGTGCTAATTTCCAAATCGGTTGTCAGACTTGAAACTACAGTTGGATTGGTAGTTGACTCGGTTGTACCCATTATTATTTTTGAAAACTCATAACCCAAGGTTGGTTCTACCTTAACGGTAAGTTCTGTACCATCCTTTACCTCCAATTCATCATGATAAGGAGTTGATGCTGTAAATGTAGTATCTTTTGCGGTACTTCCCAGGGGAGCCGTAAAATGAACAACTACAGTTGAATTAGCAGGCTTTGAGATCTTAACGCTATGTACCTTCACAACAGATGCAACTATTGTACGGTCACTTGTCAACGACGTAATAGTAGAAGGATTAGTGGTTGTATTTGTTCCTCCAATTGACAAGTGCTCAAAAGCATATCCTGTATTGGGTAAAACTGTAAGAATTACAGGAGTACTGTCCTTTACTTTCAACACTACATCTTCTGCGATAGAAGATGTATACTCTTCTTCGAGCACATCCGCAGAAACAGACGGACTAGGTATATAGCTTACTTTCACACTACAATTTACAGGTTTAGTGATTGTAAGGCTACGCATACGAACAACAGAAGAGGATATTGTAATGTCACTTTCTACACTTGTAATGGTATGAGGATTATCTGTTACAACTGTCTCTCCAACCATTATTTTCTCAAAATCATAGAATTCATTGGGTATTACTTCAACAATCAATTGCGTACCATGAACAACCAGCAATGATCCGTTATAGGTTCCAGATTGTGTAAGAACCGTATCTTTTTGTGCAAGAGAAACTGCAGAAGTAAAAGTAACTTTTACAACTGAGTTTTGGGGTTTGACAACTTTGACCGTATCAGGTTCAGGGGGTGTTACTTCCGCAAATACGGCTAAAGGAAGCAAACAAAGCAAGAAAAAGGTAAGGAGTAAATTTTTCTTCATAATTGGGTGATTTAGAGTATGCACAAATNNTTAAAAAAAGGCGCCCACAATGGGACGCCTTTTTAAAATTTATTTTACAGAATTATCTATTAACAAGAACTTTAGCAGTTTTGCTACCAGATTTAACCATATAGATACCGTTAGCTACATCGATACCGGCAGCAGCTTCTTCGATAGAAGCAGCCTTAACCTGCATACCTAATGCATTGAAGATTGTTACAGCTTCAGTTGCGCCAACTACATAAATCTTACCATTTACAGCGTAGATGTTCTTAGCAACTTCTACCTGATCAATACCTGTGAAGTAACCGAATGTTACGCCGTCCATTGGATCACCGTCAACACGGTAAGAATCGCTGGCAGCCACAAGTTTAACAGCAGGATGAGCAGTAACAGTTACACCGTCGCAAGTAGGTTCAGTATAAGCATAAGCTGTATAAGTTACACCTTTCTTCAAGTTGTTAACAGAAAGACCTGTCTGGAATCCGTATTGAGCTCTTTCAACAGTTACGTCATCGAAATACTGTTTGAAGTTTGCAGCAGGTACTTCAGCATGGAACATGCTAGCATACAACGGAGTCTGAGTAGTTGCGTTCAAGCTTGTATGCCATCCGCCAACTGTTGTCCAGTCTGCTTCATTGAATGCACTAACCTTATAAGCAGTAGCAGCCAAATCATCTTTTCTTGTTTTGTGAGAAACATCACCTGTAAACTTGTAAACATCAAGTGTAATCTGACCTTGTTTCAATACAATTGTATATTCTTTATCGTCAGCAAGATTATAGTTGATAGTCTTCACTGTGATTCCATAAGGAGTCCAAAGAGCAGCGTCAGCAGCACCTAAGATGATAGTTTGTTTCTTAGTTGCACCTTCCCATACTTCCATGTAGTAGTTAGGAGAATCTTCAGAGATAATGTCATAATTCAAAGTTTCGCCTGTACCATTGAACAACTCAACATAAGTTACGTTGTCTTTAGCATAAACTTCAGACATGAAGATTGAAGAAGTCTTCTTGTTGTATTTCAAGATACCGATACCAACTACATAGTTGTTACCACCTGCAGCAGGAGTTACTCTCAAGTCAACACGGTCACCCTGGATGTCACCAGCCTGGAATGCTCCGAATGTTGGCTGACCAACTACTGTAATACCTTCTACACCAGAGAATGCCAAATCAGCGTTTGTGCAAGTACCGTAAGTATAAGTCATAGCGTCAACAACATAGTCACAATTAGCAATTGTAGTGCTGTCTGGTTTGAAAGTCAAAGTAACTGTACCACCTGCATTACCGTTATCGTCAATTGTAAATGTAGTAGGAGCGATAGTGAACGGAGACTTAGCACCCTTTACCATAGCAATCTTAACTGTACCTTTTGATTTGTCAAGATCAGTTGCAGAGAATGTGAACTGTTGTGTTACAGGAACATTGATTGTTGACTGCATATTAGTTACATTTACTTTATTGAATGTAGGATCATATACACGTCCGCAAAGAGTTGCTTCTGGATATTCGTACATCGGATAGATAAATGCATTGTCTTCATGGTGATCCATCAAGATATCAACAAAATTGAATTCAGCATCCCACCAACGACGACCGTCTTCAATTGTACGACCATCATAAGCAACTGTGATAAATTCCTGAACGTCTCTCTTTTGAGCAAGTCTTACTGAAGGTTCAAAGTTTACAGTAACCTTAGCAGCTACTTCACCATATTGGTTAGGTTCGATTGACATACCATCAACTGTTCCATAACCTTCCAAAGCTTCAACTGTTACGAAGAATGCTTTTTTGTCGCCTTTATAATAAGCATCAACAGCTTCAACGATATTTACATTCTTGGTCAAGTTATAACCAGTTACATAGAATACGCCTTCAGAAAGAGGATTATTCTGTTCTCCACATTCGCCAAGATAGGTATTACCATAATCTTTGCGGAATTCGCTCTTAGTCAAGAATGAACCGCTCCACAATACCTGAGCACTATTATCCATTACTTCTACGAAATTCCAATCGTGAATAGTGTTTTCAAGATTTGCTCTTGTATCACCAAATACGATAGCACCTGTTCCAACCTGGTCGAAACCAACTTGTTCAGCCATCAATACATTGAAATGAGGATTCCAACGATAGAATAATTGATGAGGCATGTTCGGTACCATATAGTTAGCAGCTTCGAAACCATCGCAATCCGGTTTGAACTGAACAAGAATCTTATAACCCTTAGTCTGGAAGTCTTCAATCTGCTGGGCAGTATTCAACGTAATGCTGATTACCTTCTTAACAGCTGGAGTATTCCATGTTGCACCATTATCAACACTATATCTGAATGCCATGTGGCCATCATTGTCGTGTTGAGCTAACTTATCAAGAGAAATTTCGAATTTAGCAACTTTTGTTGCATCAGTCTTAACCTTAGCACCCTTCAAATAGAAAGCTTTAGTTCTTGAAACAGCTTGTTGTTCTGGCAACAATGTTGCATCGTAAGGAGCATAGAATGCAGTTGAGATATCACCAACCATCTTAGATGGAGTTCCTTCTGTTCCTTCGTATTCAAACCAAACTGCAGCGATATCACCTACTACCAATACCTGTGGGAATGCCACTAAATTATCTGTAGGATTGGTGAAAGAAGCAAATTCTCTACCTGTAAAGTCGTGTGTACCCTTAATTGCGTTATCAATCCAATATCTTCTGCTGATTTTTAGATATTTCGCAACGTTTACATCTACATTATTCAAGAACTGAGCGAAATTAACTCTCAAATAGTTACTTGGAGTATTTGTGATAACACCAAGTGCACCAACAGTGAAATTGTTTGATACGCCAGCAGCTGCCTCTGCAGAATCATCCTGATCGTCCATAAATCCACCTACATAACGCAAGTCACCTTGGTCTGCCTCTGGAATATTGATACCCCAGATACGAACATCCTGATAGGTCATATTTTCCACGAAAGTCAGTTTTGACTTATCCAAATACAATTCAGGTACAGAATTACCATAAACAGTTTCAGAAGTAGCAGTCAAAGACTGAATTGGAGAAAGAGCTTCATTTGCATTAACAAACTGAGCAGCAGCGTTAAATGCTCCGTAGAAAGTATTAATTGTTGGAGGAGCAAAATCATACTGAGAAGATACAGTAGCAGAAGTCAAAGAAACTTCGCCTAGAGCCAGATGAGATGAATGCATCACAAATCCGGCAGGAGCTGTAACGTTTACAACTGCAGCAGGAGTTGGAAGTGACAAACCAGCAACAGCAACTGTTACTTTATTATCAGCATCTTCCAATTCATAACCCATACCAGCATTGAACATACCTGTACCATTGTAATCAGCAGTTCTTGTTAAAGTCATGCTTGGAACATCTGAAGCAATTGACAAACTCTTAACAATAGTTGCAGCAGGAGCTGTATCGATTACATCACCAGCAGGTCTGTCTGAAACAAACGTAATACGAATAATCTTATTATCCAAAGAGTTCGGGATAAAAGGATGATCTTCGATTACATCATTGGCAATCTGGAACAACTTCAAAGTTTTTGCACCCATTGACGTGTTGTAGATATTTTCATACCACATAGTCATGTCTGCTCCAACAGCAGGTACCCAAGTCCATGATCCAAAGGGGAAAAATCCAACATATGCCCAGTGTCCTGGTGTAACACCAGCACCTTGGTAAATATCATCATAATCTACCAATGTTCCATCCAGGTTATAAACTTGCAAGTGCATGTCCCAATTAACATGCTTATTAGCTTCGTCACCAAAAGTATTGGCATCCAACATAACCTGCAGGTCTTTCACATTCTTCAGATATTTTGTAGTAATATCGAAAGAGATGGCTGCACGATTCTGGTCGGAAGCAAAAATGTTAAGAGATTTACCATCTTCGCCAATCCAGAAGCTGGACTGATTAGGATTGGTAGTAGGAATAGTTGAGCTCATAGCAACAGCCGGAGAAACCGCAACAAACGGATTATTCGTTTCGCTGCCGGAGAAAGTTACCTTTACACCCTGAGCCAACTGACCTGCGTTAACAGGAGCATCGATCTTAGTCTGATTGTTCCATTGCAACATTTTAGGAGCACCTGTAATGGAGCCCGTAAAGAATGGATTCTGACCAAATACCGACCCGACACTAAAAGCTGTCATCGCAACGAGTGCGAGAGCTTTCGTTCTAAAGTTTGTAAATTTAATCATAAAAATTTTAATTTAATTAGTAATAAAAGGAATATTAGTTTCTCATCGAATAAGCCGCTCTTACAAATAAGCGACTAAAAAAGTTAGTTTTTTGAATGGATAAATTGTTAGGATTATTAATTATCTCCTTCTATTTTCTTACTCAAAACACTATTTTTCAATACAAAGTTAGGATTCACAGGGAATCTGCATAAGTTTTTAAGGCCTATTTCAGGGAGTCACAACCAAGGTCAAGGGTTTATTATCAAACCCCATTGTTTTAAGGACGAACCCATTTTCGTGCCATTTTTTACAAAAAAGAGGTTAATGAATCCTTAACAGGAGCGTAACCATAATGTAAACACTGACAATGAATATATTCTTATCAAAACAAACACCCCGAATCCTCTGCTACAGAGAATCCGGGGCGATCATTACTTACTCAGTACGTATTATCTTCCAACCACTACTTTTGCGGATAAGCTTCCCGACTTAACCATATAGATGCCGGCCGGTACAGTGATACCGGAAGATGCCTCTTCAGCAGTCGCGGTTTTCATCTTTATCCCCAAAGCATTGTAAACCGATAAAGGTTCTGTAATTCCTACGGCAACTATTTTTCCTTCGGATGCATAAATCTTTTGTTTAGCATCCAGACTTTCCACTCCTGTAAAGTAGCCGAATCGAACTCCCTCCATCGGATCTCCGGATAATCTGTCGGAATCGCTGCAGGGAATCAGCTTTACGGAGGGAGTTCCATGAACTGTTACACCTTCGCAGGGTGATACTGTATAGGCATAGGCCGTATAGGTGGTACCTTTTTTCAATCCGCTTACAGATAATCCGCTATCAAATCCGTAGCTGGATCTTTCAACGGACTGGGTATCGAAATATTCCCTGAAGCCGGCTCCGTTCACTTCATCCTGAAACATGCTTGCATAATGCGGTTCCTGTGTGGCATAGCCCAGGCTGGTATGCCAACCGCCTACGGTGGTCCAGGATTGCTCCTGAAAGGTATCACACAGATAACTATCTGCCGGCAAGTCGTCTCTTTTGGTCTTGTGACTTACATCGCCGGTAAATTCATACACATCCAGCGACAGTCTGCCTTGCTTTAGTTGTATCCGGTAATTCTGATTAGACAACAAATCCAAGGGGATTGTCTTGACAGTAATTCCGTACGGATTCCACAGCAGACTGTCGGTCGTACCGATGGTTACCGACTTTACCAGATTATCTCCCTCGTACACTTCCAGGTAATAATTGGGACTACCCTCCACAAGGATCTCTTCATTTAGCTTTTCGCCCGTACCATTAAACAATTCAACATAGATTACGTTGCTCTTGGCGTACACTTCGCTCATAAATATGGAAGAGGTCTTCTTGCTGTATTTTAAAATTCCGATACCCACCTGGTAATTGTCGACACCCATTGCAGGCAAAATACGCAAATCGGCCCGGTCGCCCTGAATATCACCTGCTTCAAAGGGTTTGAAGGTTGGCTGTCCAACCACTGTAGTCCCTAGGACACCCGAAAAGGGAAGATCTCCCTGCTGACAATCACCGTAGGTATAGGTCATAGCACTTATCTGGTTATCGCATAGGTTCTGCGGAGTAGGTGTAAACATCAACGTCACTTCTGCACTTACGTTTCCATTGGCATCTATGGGGAATTCCGTAGGGGTAATGGAAAAAGGGGATGTTTTTGACCCCACTAAAGCAATGGAAACCTTTTTCTTCGATCTGTCCAGATCGGTAGCCATAAAGGTAAACCGTCGGGTAGCTGAAGTATTAACCGAAGTAGTCAGATCAGCGACTTCCACTTTATGGAAGGTGGGCTCGTAGACTTGTCCCCTTATCTGTGCAGCCGGATAGTTATACGATGCATAAATAAAGGAATTGTCGGCATCGTATCCCCTAAAGTAATCGTTATAATTAAAGTCGGGGTCCCACAACTGATCGCTACTACTCCTTATCGCTTTGCCGCTGTAGACAACCGTTATTGAGTCTGTTACAGTACGGCAATCCGCCGCCTTCATGGTTGGAGCAAAAACAACCGACACACGGGCAACCACTTCACCGTATTTATTTGGTTTAATGGTCAGACCATCCACTTCGCCAAAGCCCTCCAAAGCCTCCACTGAAACCTGGAATGCGGACGGATTATTTACGTCCTTATAATAATGTACGCGTACATTATTAATAAGGTTATAGCCTGTTATATAAAATTCACCTTTATTTAAGGGGTTGGATTGTTCTCCACACGTATTCAGATAGGTGATTCCGTAGTCTTTTCTAAAATTGGACGTCGTTAATGAACTACCCCACATACCCATGTAATTTGTATCCATTACATCCTCAAAATGCCAACTGTTGATAGTATTGGTAAGTACCGCCCGAGTATCTCCGTAAACCAGAGCTTCTGTATGTACCGTTTCCATTTTACCTACCTGAACAGCCTTCAACAAATTATGATGAGGTGCCCATTTATACATCTCGTGAGGCTGGGGCAAAGCAGTTGCTGTTTGCATCCAGGGTTCGTACCCACGGCAATCGGGCCTGAACCGCACCATCAGTTTTACGCCTTTCTCGGCAAAGTCTACGGCATCCTGCACGGTCAGTAATTTTACGCGAAGCGTATCTTTTGTAGCCGGAGTTTTCCAGGTAGCTCCTTGGTCGGTGCTATACATAAAGGCATGATGTCCATCCAGTTCGTGCGCGCCGTATTTCTCCAACGATATTTCGAATGCTGCCTCATCATTTGCATCGGGTTTGATTTTCGTCCCTTTTAAAACAAAAGTCTTTGGTCTGGAGTACAATGTTTCTGCAATCGTCTCATCGTAAGGAGCATAGAAAGCGGTGGATAAATCTCCTACAACCATACCCGGCACTCCCCCGGCCTTCTCATATTCAAACCAGACTACGGCCACATCTCCGATAACCAACACCTGTGGAAAAGGTGAAAGGTTGATGGCTGCATTGGAGAAATCGGCATACTCAGCTCCCGTAAACGTATTCACTCCTTTGATAGCCAATGGGATGGAATAATTTGCATTGATCCGAAGGTATTTAGCCACATCCAGATAGAGGTTATTCATTTCTTGCGCAAAGGTAATATCCAGGGTATTGGATGGCAGTTTTTCGATCACCCCTAAATTGCTTACCGTAAAGTGATTTTCAACCTGGGCAAAGCTCCACGTTGAGCCATCCGGATCATCGGAAGAGCAGATCCCTTCGTAATAAAAATCGGAGCGATCGTCCATAGGAATATTCTTTCCCCAGATTTGGACAGACTGTGTGCTACCTGATTCATTAAAGGTTATTTTATTGGCCGATAGAAAAAGTTCCGGAACCGAATTCCCGGCAACTGAAGCAGAAGTGGTTGTCAGCTCTTCGATGGGTGATAGCGGATCGTTTTGGTTGGTAAATTGAGCTGCTGCCGCAAAAGATCCGTTAAATGTATTTATATTGACAGGGCTAAAAGCATATTGGAAACTCATGGAAGTGGACTGCAACGTAACCTCCCGCGAATCTACCGGTTGATTCTGACCGTCGTTAAGTCTGAATCCCAGGGGACTTACAATCCGGATATCCGCTGTTTGCATAGCTCCTTTGGTTGTAACCTGCGAAGTTGGTACAAAAGATGCCGGCAACGTAAGTCCGGATGCGGATAAAGTAACGGTATTTTCGGGTACAAATGGAGTCATACAATTCATTCCTGCCTCAAAAACCCCGTGATTGGATAAATCCAGGTTTAGCGACGGTGTTTCGGACTGTATCGAAATACGGTTTACCACCAATGCAGCCGGTGCATGAGCTCCTATTTCGCCTACCGGAATACCCGAAACCAATGTAATACGGAGCAGTTTATTATCCAGCGAACCGGGAATAAACGGAGAAGGAACGCCTGGATCCGTACTATGTTGGAAGAATTTCAACACTTTTCGTCCGTCGCCCGTATTGTAAATTCCGGGTATTACACCAAAAGAAGAGGTCCCTCCGGCATAAACAGAACTATAGGGGACAGGTATTCCGTTCAGGTCGAAGAGCTCTAACTTAAGATCGAAATCCAGATTCATATTGGCTCCTTCGAAACGATTGGCATCCAATACAATCTCCAAATCATTTACCTGCTTCAGGTATTTGGTTGAAAGCTGGAAGGTTACAGCCATCCGTTTAGCCTCTCCGGCAAACAAATTTAAGGCAGAACCATCGGTCCACCAGGCTGTTGTAGTAGGATTTGTCTCTGGTGCCGACACAAGTTTATTTACTTCCATTTCGTTCCAAACCGAACCCTCTCCCCCATCGGAAAAAGAAAGATATACCCCCTGAACCAATGCTCCGCCTGCTACCGGAGCTTCAAGCCTGGACTGGTTATTCCATTGCAAGATTTTGGGTGTGGTTAACAAATTTAATTCATCGTGCACAGGAGGAAAGTCATTTACACCTGACACAGTAGACCCACTCCATGTAAACAGGATAAGCAAGAGTGCCTTGATTTTTAGGTCGGCTAATTTATTCATAGATTTTCAATTATTATGTAAACAGTTGGATATTAGACAGTAAGCGAATCGTAAAGCTAATTAATTCATTACAAAATTATACTTTTAACCCTATCTACATAATATATATAAAACGAATTATACAACTGTAGTACGTACATGCAGGTTTATTGTACGTATTACATGTTTTTAAGGACATAATCTAATTTATTGAATTCTTGCAAATCAGTAATCAGATAATTTATTTTTCCTTTATTGGTTTGAACCAATTTTCAACCAATTAAATATGCATTTTAATAACAGTGTTAAAGCCGGAATATACACATCGTAGTCTTTTTCATTCCACTATTTACTCGTCTCTCAGCTGAGGGACCATCGTCCTCCATCTGTGTGACTATTGTCCCTCAGCTGTGTGACAATGATCCCTCAGTTGGAAGACGAAGAATATATCTTTGGTTAATCACTTATTATAATGATGAAAAGAACTAAAGGCGTTGGGGAAACGTTTTATATCTATAGTAAAAAAGAAGTGTACAACGTTATCAACACAGAAGGAAACAGGAGGAAGCTGAGATATTATGATGACACATGACAGATAGAATGGATCTGTCACAAGCATCCCTC
>WARQ01000261.1_pt1 | contig 46138 bp, 46 predicted proteins | sample 4769161 | NCBI WGS metagenome assembly WARQ01 (sample SAMN08893024, study PRJNA449175) | gut metagenome | isolation source: rumen sample fed with dry roughage | host: buffalo | place: India: Nagpur | collected 2016 | reverse complement strand
CAGCACACTCTGTCATCTGTCAGCAAATTATCCTACAAACAGCACGTAAGAGAAAGGTCTACTTCAACGTTTCTACCCTTTCTGTCAGCAAATTATCATACGGGAACAGCACCAGTTCTTTCACTCCCTCCTCCCCTTGTGCTGAATGAGCTTCGGATTCAATCCTCCAACTCAAATCAGAAATATATAAACTACTCTCACAATTGGATATTCCGAACACCCGTCGTTAATTTTCTCTGCAAACGCTTCAATGTTTCCTGCCTAATAACAATTACCGATACTTAAGAGAATAAATCTTTTTATCCGGCATTTAAATACTTAGGCTTAAGAGAAAGAATCGTTCGACAATTGTCGAAATGCATTTTGACAGCTGTCGTAATGTATTTCGACATATATCAAAATCGATTTCGACATATGTCAAACGATTCAAACACTTAAGTAAAAAACAATCTATATAGCTATAAAACAATCAGTTTACTTAAGGTAAAAGCTTGTTTTACGGCATATAAATTTACACATAACTAACATACGATAAATAGATTCCTAAACCTCAGGAAATCGAAGGTGCAATATCAACACATTACACCTTTAGAGTTCCACTGCAGATAGTTCAGCAATCGCTTTCTGATAATCACGTTCGGCTTCCAATGCCTGATTTACAGTTGTATAGTACAAACCAATTTCAACTATATAGTCCAACAGTGAAATTTCACCCGTGTCAAGTGCTTTTTTCAGTAAATCTGTATTGTTTACGTTTGCCAGCGACTGACGATACTTTTCGGCAATTACTTTCAATCCATTTGCCCTATTGTAAAGAGATTGAAGTTGACTGTAGAACTGTTGTTTACGGTCAGCTTCTCGCGATTCGGCTGCCGAAACAGCAACTTTTGCTTGTTTCACACGGTTTTTATTTTCCCACAAGGGAATGGAAATACCAACAGTAAATCCCTGATACTGCTGACCAACAACTTTCTCACTCATATAACCTGTCGAAAAAGTAGGCCAGTTTGAAGCCTTACTAAGGCTAACCTGACTTTTTCCAACTTCAATTTCCTGCTTGATATAAGCCAGCACCGGATTTTTTTGTTCAGCCTCTGCATACCAATCATTAAAATTCAGCGGTAATTGTGCTTGTACAAATTGGTCTTCGTCCAACGCTATATCCACACCGCCGTTAAGCCTTCTCAATTGCGACAATAAAGCATTGCGTTCTACCTCAACACGAGAAAGCTCGCCTAGAACAGAGGCAAGATTCAATTGAATCTTGTTATATTCCAAACGATTCGCATCTCCTCTATCCAGTCGGTCTTTATAGCCTTTAGCAATGGTTTCAGCGTGTTGCAAGCGCACATCCAATTCTCGTTTCAGGGCGTTAAAGTAGACTAAATCAATGCAATATTGCTTCGCTTCCAACAGGATATTCATGCGATCGGCTTTATATTGAAATTCTATCAAAGTATTCTGTCCGTTCGCTAAGCGGCTTTTCATTCCCGAAATAGTCGGTATATCGAAAGTCTGCTTTATATTGATATCAGTTCGAGAACCAATATTACCCGGCTTTCCCCACAAATAGTTGAATTCAACTTCAGGATTGTCAAGGTATATACTTGTTTTATTTCCTAACTTCTGCGCATCAGCAGTCAGGCGTAACGATTTCAGCGTTGTGTTGTTTGCTTCAATCGAATCTAATACAGAATTTATATTATTCTGGGCAATCAAGGGAATGCTCACCAATATTGTCGATATTATTATTAATATTTTCATATTCTTTAAGTTTTACTCTGTTACTTCATCGTCTGTTATTACCTCTTCCACAATTTTCTTATTGGTTAAGAGATACATAATAGGAATAATAAATCCATTAAGGAAGGTTGATGTAAGTAATCCTCCAAGAATTACTTTCGCCATAGGACTTTGAATTTCGTTACCCGGTAAATCACCACCTAACGCCAATGGTATAAGAGCTAATCCCGAACTTAGCGCAGTCATCAAAATCGGGTTCAAACGGTCAAGCGAACCATGCATTATGCTTTCAAATGCCAACATTCCACCATTTTGAAGATCGTTATAGTGCGAAATAAGCAACATGCCGTTACGCGTGGCGATACCAAACAGTGATATAAACCCAATAATTGCAGGAATACTGATAACGCCGTCTGTTAAGAAGATAGTAAATACGCCTCCGATAAGTGCCAACGGAAGGTTCAACAGGATGACTGCCGATTGGGTAACGCTTCTAAACTGAGCAAACAACAGCATGAATATAACCATGATAGAAAAAATGGAAGTAATAAGTAAAATACGAGACGCCGCCTGTTCACTCTCGAACTGTCCGCCATATTCAATATGATAACCTTCGGGCAATTTTATTTCCGAATTTATTTTCTTCTGCATATCGTTTACCACACCCCGTAAATCTCGCCCGGCTACATTGGCCGAAATAACGATTTTTCTCGCCACATTTTCACGGTTAATTGTATTGGGACCAGTAGATGAAGAGATTTCGGCAATATAGCTAAACGGAATTTTCCGTCCACCGGCATCAACAATCAGGTTGCGGATACGTTCAGTAGTTGTGCGATAATCATCGTCTACTTTCAGCGTTAAATCAAAGGATTTGTTGCCTTCATAAACCTGCGAAACTACTTCCCCAGCCAACATTACATTAACAATCTCAGCAAATTCGGGAGGTGTAATACCATATTTAGCCAACATTTCACGTTTGGGTTCTATTTTTAATTGCGGACGATCCACTTGCTGTTCCACATTAAGGTCGGCAACACCTTCCACATCCTGAATAGACGCTTTGATTTGATTGCCTATTGTGAACATTTTATTCAAGTCTGTTCCAAAAAGTTTAATGGCAATATTGGCCCGTGTACCGGACAACATCGCATCAATACGGTGGGAAATAGGTTGCCCAATTTCAATATTCACACCCGACAAGACTTTAAGTTTTTCACGAATTTCGGCTAATACTTCATCTTTCGAACGTTTTTTAAGTACAAAAGGTGCTTCTATTTCCGATACATTCACGCCCAAAGCATGTTCATCCAACTCGGCACGCCCCGTCTTTCTCCCCACAGTTTGTATTTCGGGAATAGACAACAATATGTTTTCGGCGATACGTCCCATCTTATCTGATTCCTCCAACGAAATACCGGGAAGTGTACTAATATTTATTGTAAACGAACCTTCATTAAACGGCGGGAGAAAACTGCGTCCCAATGTAAAGAATATAACAACCGTTGCCACCAACACCACTCCCGTTCCGCCAAGCACCAATTTCCGATGGTTAAGCGTCCATTTCAATGCTTTTCCATATACGCTTTTCAGTTTACGCACTACATAAGGCTCGCTTTCGGGTTTATCGTTATTTTTCTTCGGCTTACCCAATAAATAACTACATAGAACGGGAGTCAGCGTCAACGCCACCACTGTCGATGCAATCAATGCCACGATAAACGCAATACCAAGTGGAGCCAGCATACGGCCTTCCATTCCTGAAAGGAAAAATAGTGGAACAAAGCTGGCAATAATAATAAGAGTAGAGTTTAATATTGGCATCCTAACCTCCTTTGAAGCCTCAAAGACCACTGTCATCACAGTTTTTTGCTCGTCCTTAAGTTTCTGCCTGTTTTCACGCAATCGTTTAAAAACATTTTCTACATCTACAATGGCATCGTCAACCAACGAACCAATAGCAATGGCCATCCCCCCCAAACTCATGGTATTGATGGTTAGCCCCATTAATTTAAGTGCCAAAATCGAAGCAACCAACGAAAGAGGAATCGTTATTAATGAAATTAGGGTTGTACGAACGTTCATAAGGAAAACAAATAGAACGATAACAACAAATATTCCTCCTTCGTAGAGCGATTTCTGAACATTACCGATAGAATTATCGATAAAACGTGCCTGGCGGAAGATATCCGTGGATAGTTTCACATCCGAGGGAAATGTTGTTTTAAGTTCGGCCAGCGATTGATCCAGCTTGTTTGTCAGTTCGATTGTGCTGGTAGCCGGTTGTTTGGTAACAGTTATCAATACAGCAGCTTTTCCTTTTTCTGAAGCGATACCTAACTTGGGAGCTTTATTGCCAATTTTTACCTGAGCGATGTTTTCAAGCAACACCGGTACATCGTCCATACTTTTGACAACAGTTGCACCCAAAGCAGCAATATTGTTCGTGGAGAGTAAACCACGGATTATATATTCGTTTCCGTATTCATACAGTACTCCCCCCGAAGCATTTTGATTCATTTCCGTTACTACTTTTATTACTTCATCCAGGCTGATACCGTAATGCTTCATCTTTTCAGGATTAAGCAAAATTTGGTATTCCTTGATATCGCCACCCAATACAGTTACCTGCGCCACTCCCCCGGTAGAAAGCAGTCGCGGACGTATAGTCCAGTCTGCCAACGTACGCAAATCCTGCAAAGATGTAGTATCGGCCGTCAACCCTATAATCATTAATTCTCCTAAAATGGACGATTGCGGACCTAAAGTAGGATTACCCACATTAGAAGGTAAAGCATCTTTAACCACGGCCAATTTTTCGGAAACTATTTGGCGGGCGCGGTAAATATCCGTTCCCCAGTTAAATTCGACCCACACAATTGAAAACCCGGTGGTAGACGACGAACGTACACGACGCACATCAGTTGCTCCGTTTACAGCAGTTTCTACCGGGAAACTAACCAAACGCTCTACCTCTTCAGGCGCCATACCTTTGGCTTCAGTCATTATAACTACGGTTGGGGCATTAAGATCAGGAAATACATCAACTTCCATATTGGTGGCAGTATAAGTTCCCACTAACATCAACAGCAGGGATGCTACCAGCACAACCATCCGGTTATTAAGCGAAAATTTTATTATCTTGTTTAGCATAAAATTCATTTTAGGAGTTAATGACTGTGACTATGTCCTTCTGGCATGATAGACGAAACGGCAGCTAATTTGACTTGATAAACACCTTTGGTTACCACCTTGTCGCCCGCTTTTATGCCGGAAAGCACTTGTACTCTGTCGCCATTGCTTTGCCCAAGAGTTACCTCTTGTTTTTTATAACCCTCTTCATCCAATTGCAGATAAACGAAATTCAATCCTTGCTCTTCAGTTAAAGCCGATACCGGGACAGAAATTACATTCTCCAGAGGGTTGGAAAGCAAATATACCGATACGAATGAACCCGGAATGATATCGCCTATATTATCAAATTCAAACGTTACCGGGATATAGAATGATTGTCCGCCTGATGCTTTACCAAACGACAGTAAACGTCCGTTTAAATCAGAAAGCTTATACACCTCATTGTCGTATGATGTTTGAAAATTAGCACCACCTATATTTTTCAGTGATTTGTAATAATTCTCTGATACCTCCGCACGCAATTGAAGGCGTTTGTTTTGCGAAACAGTAGCGATGGGTTGACCTACCGAAACATAGTCACCCTGGCTTACCAAACGATTTTTGATGAAACCGCTTATAGGTGATGTAATCCGTACACCACTTGAGGTGATATTAGCTGCCTGTGCTTCATAAGCTGTTTTGGCAGTCTCATAACGTAAACGGATTTGTTCGTATTCTTTAGCGGAAATGATATTATCTTTTATCAATTTTTCGGCACGTGAAAACTCTTTTTGAGCGGTTTCGTAAACGATTTTTACTTTGGTTGCAGGATCTCCTTCTAACAGATTTTTTGCTGAAACTGTTACAATAGCCTCACCAGATCTAACAGCTGCCCCTTCTGTAATGGATCGATTGGAAAAAGATACAATTCCGTTGGATGTTGATACAATCGTGGCCTCATCACCTTGCGAAGCTTGTATTTGTCCGCTTGTTTTGATAACCTGCTGAAATGCACCCGGAGATACTGTCTCTACAATTAAGCCAACAGCCTCGGCTTGCGCTTTGGTAAAGGAAATTTCGTCGGTATGATTACTCTCACCTTTGGCATGATCGTGTCCGTCATCTTCAGAATGATTATGGCTTTCTCCCTCAGCTTGCGTGTGGATACCTTTAGAATCTTCATTATGTTCTTCCTTTCCCTGATTACAGGCGGTGAAGAATAGCACGGCTATAACGGTTACAAATGATATATACGTTTTCATTTTAATATTGAATTGTTGAATAAGGGCAACTCGGTTTACAGCCTGTTGTATAGGCCGTAAACGGGATATTATCCTTGATTAGTAAAAAATACGGAATAGATAGCGAACTCCTGCATTAAATTCAGAAGTAACTATTGTCCAGGAATGGTCAATAATTCAAGAAATAAGAGCCGGAGGTGCCCTTAGATTGAGGAAGCTGCTTGTTTCAGCAGATTTGTAACATAAAAGATATTCACCCCATTCGGATTCGAGAATCCCGGAGTTGTCTGTATTATAAATCAAAAAATCTGCAACAAGGATTAAGATAGGATAAAAGTGTGTATGGTGGTGATTATCGCACGAAACCGTACAATTAACTTCTTTATCGGATGTAGAAGCAATGTATTCGAGCTCCGCCACACAAGATTGCCCTTGTTGCCCTTTATCTGGCGCGTCATTGTGGCTGGTATGCTTATCGTTTACACCATTATCCAGTTCACAATGTTCCATTATCACACAGGCAATACCATGATGATGATGATGCGGTACAAAAGTAAGCAACAACAACAGCATAGTTGATAGAGAAATGAATGATATGGATAAATTCTTTTTCAAACTATTTTCAACCTTTAACTATGCAAAGATACAATTTAGATTCTGCAACTAAGTTGCAATTTTACTACATTTTCCGCAAAAACCTTTAATAACCAGATTCACACCCTCAATTTCAACATCCGGAGGCAAATCGAATTGTGGGATATGGATGTTATTAAGACAAAATGCTTTTTTACAATAATTACAATAAAAGTGTGCATGCAATTCGTCTAAGCTGCAATTACATTCAGTATTGCATACAGCATATTTTACAGATCCCGAACCATCATCAAAACTATGTATTAATTGTTGATGACGAAATAGATGAATGGTACGCGAAATAGTAGATTTATCAACGCTTATTAATTCATTTTCCAAATCAGCCAAGGTAAATGCCCAATCAAAGTTTAACATGGCTTTTAAAACCAGCACACGATTGGAGGTAGGTTTAATATTCCTGTTTTCAAGAATTTTCAATATTTTATCATTCATTTATTTCTTGATGTGTTTCAATGATTAAACTTTGAAGCTTTTGCTTAACTTTGTTTCAAATTCAGAAAGAACTTCCTTACAAATATCTATATATTCGTTAATATGGAGGTTCGGCATATAGAAATAGTCGCGCTCAAAATTACAATTTTACGAACACAATAATTACATTATGAAAAGAATATTATTACTTTTTCTTTCCACATTCTTGATTTTCAACAATATATCTTCGGAAATGTCTGATAGTAGGATTATATTAGGAAATCAACAATCAGATAAAATAAAAGAAGTAGAAAAACATATTATGAACTTCTATGTTGCCTATTGTACTTGGATGGATAGAGGTATAGATAAAACTACAGGAGATAAACTTGTTACACAATATTTAACGAATAAATTGATTGACAAAAAGAAAAGAGTTGCTCAAACAAATGGTTATGATTTGGTTATTTATGCTCAAGATTTTGATCAAACAGGAGTAAAATCATTGGCTGTAAAACACATTGAAGGTGACTGGTATGCTGTATCTTACTATAATTCATATGATCAACATTGTATAATTATCCCTTTAAAAATAGCAATACTTAACGACATCATTAAAATTGATGATATTGTAGAATTAGAATAACTTATGTACCAGGCAGAATTGTTTTTCTGCCTGGTATTGGGGCAATCCAGCTAACTGCTTGGCTTTTCTATACTAATTAAAAAAATATACTTGCCTAATCTTTATTGATTTACCTTCGTAGCCTGAGGTGAAGCGGATTCTTGATAGAAATCGTTCTGCAGCTTGTGGGTAATTTTGTCGGCTTTAACGGCTTTAATCACTTCCGAAAGCTGTTTACAACGCTGATCAAAGATCACCTTTCCTAATTCTGCATCCGCATCTTTAGCATCTCCCGCATAATGATTGGGGTATTTCGCATACCACCAGATAGCTGTATAGGCATTGGGTAATTGTAAGCGATTCTGGTCGACGCCCGACTGACTGGTAGCCTGCTCTTTTTTTACCAGATCTGGTTTAATTAGCATCATTACACTCGATTCTTCTTCATCTGCATGTCCTCCGGTAGTACTTTTACGCATAGAAGTTATTTTAGTTCTGGTTGCGGCATCAACCGAAGGGGTGAAAAGGTAGACTGCATAGTCCTTTGCTTCTGCTAGCTGAGACTGACAGAAATATTGAAGAAAGTTTGTGTTACCGCCGTGACCATTTACAAGGAGTATCTTCTTAATACCATTTCTGGCTATCTCTTTACAGGTTTCATCAAGCATCTTGTAAAGCAGTTCCGGACTATAGGCAATGGTTCCGGGTTGTTGCTTGGCTTCAAATATTTGTCCAGCAAAATAAAAAGGATAAACGATGCAGTATTCCGTAGATGCCGACTTTAAGCTTATAGCTCTTGCTGTAAACACATCGGTTCCCAAAGGTAGATGCGGACCATGTTTCTCGATTACCCCCATCGGAATTATACAAACACCTTCGGATTTCTGAGTTGCCTTTACAAAATCAGGTGAAGTAAGTTCTTCCCAGGCAGCCGGCAAATCCTGTCCACGTGCAGACAGCGCAAGAAACAAGCCGGATAAAATAACAAACAGTCGTTTCATAATAAGTTGGATTTGATTTAATTAGGTTTAAAAAAGTAAAGTTACTTATTAAATACACAAATAGCATTTATTTTTAAATAATTATTCTCCCTCTTGGACATTCCTGAATGTAATATGAATTAACAAACAATTAAGACTGTCATAGAATATTATTACAACATTTTTTTCCATATTGCTTGAATTCCGTAGCTTTTGTATGTTTTGTAAATAAGTGCGAATTGCTGACATGCAAATTACCGGGCTATAATCGGTCTACACGACCCCGTTTTTCTACGATCGGTCTACATTTTTTTCGTGTACGACACCACAAAAAAAAATGTAAGTGATTGATATTAAACTAAATAGGAAAAGCCCCATTCGTGAGAATGAGGCTTTTGAGGTTCCTGGCGGATTCGAACCGCCGTAAACGGTTTTGCAGACCGGTGCCTAGCCACTCGGCCAAGGAACCATTCATTGCAAATGGTGGATCATTACATTATTGCAAGTCTCTCCCGAATTGCGAGTGCAAAGTAAGGCAATCTTTTTGAATCTTGCAAGAGTTCGGTCAACTTTTGTTAAGAAAATATTTTATTGCACATGTTGGCAAAAATGATTTACTTTGTTTTTTCTTACAGAGAATACAGAATGAAATATATACAGACAGAAATAGCAGGGTTGTGGATTATTGAGCCGAAAGTGCTTTCCGATTCGAGAGGTTACTTTATGGAATCGTTTAAACAGGAGCTTTTTAATCAGAATGTGGGGAAAGTAAACTTTATTCAGGAAAATGAATCAGGCTCTTCCCGTGGTGTGTTGCGTGGTTTGCATTATCAGCTGGCTCCTTACTCGCAGGCCAAACTGGTGCGGGTGATTGAAGGCACGGTACTTGATGTGGCGGTGGACTTACGGAAAGGGTCGCCCACTTTCGGGAAGTATATGGCTGTAGAGCTATCCGGACAAAACAAACGCCAGTTCTATATTCCGCAGGGGTTTGCCCACGGCTTTCATGTTCTTAGTGAAAGGGCTGTTTTTACCTATAAAGTGGATAATCCGTATATGCCGTCGCACGAACGTAGTCTGTGTTTTGATGATCCGCAGATTGGGATTGACTGGCAGATTACAGATCCGGAAAATGTTATCCTCTCTGAAAAAGATAAAAATGCGCCGCTGCTGGCGGAAGCCGACATTAATTATATTTACTAATATACATCAACGATAAACAATGAAAACTTACCTCGTTACCGGTGCTGCCGGTTTTATTGGAGCTAACTATGTTAAGTATATGCTTGCAACCTATACCGATTGCAAGATTGTAGTGCTGGATTTACTTACCTACGCAGGAAACCTGGGTACGATTGCCGGAGATATTGATGGGGATCGTTGTGAATTTGTGAAAGGAGATATCTGCGACAAAGAATTGGCCGATAGCTTGTTTGAGAAATATAAGTTTGATTACGTAGTGAATTTCGCTGCTGAGAGTCACGTAGACCGTAGCATCGAAAATCCGCAGCTTTTCCTGAAGGTAAATATTCTGGGAACTCAGAATCTGTTGGATGCAGCACGCCGTGCCTGGGTTACAGGCAAGGACGAACAGGGTTATCCTACCTGGCGTGAAGGGGTGAGATTCCATCAGGTGTCTACCGACGAGGTATATGGCAGTTTGGGTGCAGAAGGGTATTTCCATGAAACAACGCCTCTGGATCCCCGCAGTCCGTATAGTGCTTCTAAAACGAGTGCCGACCTGTTTGTAAAGGCTTATTTCGAAACGTTCAAAATGCCGGTGAGCATCACCCGCTGTTCAAATAACTACGGTCCTTATCATTTCCCCGAAAAATTGATTCCGCTCATTATAAAGAACATTCTGGAAGGCAAGTCTCTTCCGGTATATGGAGATGGTACCAATGTACGCGACTGGTTGTATGTGGAAGATCATTGCAAGGCGATTGATGCGGTTGTACGCAGAGGTCGTGTGGGTGAAGTATATAATGTAGGCGGACATAACGAGAAGCAGAACATAGAAATTGTAAAGCTTACCATTGATACGATTCGCCAACTGATGACTGAGGAGCCTGGCTACCGTAAGGTGCTTAAGAAACAGGAGTTGGATGCAAACGGCGAAATCTCGGTAAGCTGGATAAACTACGACCTGATTACTTTTGTAAAAGATCGTTTGGGTCACGACCAGCGTTATGCCATCGATCCTACTAAAATAAGCACCGAACTGGGTTGGTTGCCTGAAACTTCCTTCGAAGTTGGCATTGTAAAGACGATCCGCTGGTATCTTGAAAATCAGTCGTGGGTTGAAGAAATTACCGGCGGCGATTACCTGAAGTACTACGAACAGATGTACCACAATCGCTGATAACGATTCATCGGCTCTGGATATAGGTACACCCCCTATATCCTACCCTATAGTACCACCGTTAGAAAACATGTGCGCATTTGTTGCTTGTTTTTTAACGGTGAGTTGTTTTGATAAGTAAATTTAAAATCCCAATTTTGTGAGCATGAATCAACCGTTGGCAGAACGTATGCGACCCAGAACGTTGGACGACTATGTGGGACAAAAACACTTGGTCGGACAAGGTGCGGTATTGCGTAAAATGATTGAATCCGGACGTATTCCGTCATTTATTCTTTGGGGTCCGCCGGGTGTGGGGAAAACAACCCTGGCTCAGATTATCGCTTCGCGTCTGGAAGCTCCTTTTTATACGTTAAGTGCCATCAGTTCTGGTGTAAAGGATGTACGCGAGGTAATCGACAAGGCTAAAAGCAACCGGTTTTTCAATACGGTATCGCCCATTCTGTTTATCGACGAGATTCACAGATTCAGCAAGTCTCAGCAGGATTCACTGCTTCATGCGGTAGAAACCGGTGTGGTTACCCTGATAGGTGCCACTACCGAAAATCCCTCCTTCGAAGTGATTCGTCCCCTGCTCTCGCGCTGCCAGGTCTATGTGCTCAAGTCGTTGGATAAGGAAGATCTCCTTTCTCTGATGCACAAGGCAATCACAGAGGATATACTATTGAAGGAGAAGAAATTTGATATAAAGGAGACGGATGCCTTACTTCGTTTTTCCGGAGGAGACGCCCGTAAACTACTTAATATAATAGATTTGCTGGTTTCGGCCAATGAGGATGAAGTGGTTGAGGTGACCGACGAGGCTGTGGTTGAAAGGCTGCAGGAAAATCCGGCGGCGTACGACAAAGGCGGCGAAATGCACTACGATATTATCTCGGCATTTATTAAGTCGATCCGGGGTAGCGATCCCGATGCTGCCATTTACTGGCTTGCCCGCATGGTGGCCGGTGGCGAAGATCCTGAATTTATTGCCCGCCGGTTGGTTATATCGGCTGCGGAAGACATCGGACTGGCAAACCCAAACGCCTTATTACTTGCAAATGCATGTTTTGATGCACTTAAGAAGATAGGATGGCCCGAAGGACGGATCATTCTGGCCGAAACAACGGTCTACCTTGCCTGCAGTGCAAAAAGCAATTCGGCCTATCTGGCCATAGACGAGGCCCTGGCTCTTGTAAATCGTACGGGCAACCTGCCTGTACCCCTTCATCTGCGCAATGCCCCCACCAAACTGATGTCCGAATTGAATTACGGGAAAGAGTACAAATATGCCCACGATTACGAAGGTCACTTCGTAAAACAGGCCTATCTTCCCCACGAAGTTGAGAACGAAAGGCTTTGGATTGGCCAGTCAAATGCGTCGGAGAGCAAACTTATCCAATATATGAAAAGCTTATGGGGAGACAGGTTTTAGTATTATTCTGTTACCTTTTCCACGGGTTTTACTTGAGTATTGTTACAATAAAACGCATTTTGAAGAACAATTTTCATAAATTTAGATGGTTGATTTCAAAAAAAGCAGTACTTTCGCGGCTCTAAATAACGAAGAATGTTACTTTCTATAAAATAATATTAAAAAACAATGGTATGAAAAAGCACAATTTTTATGCTGGTCCCTCTATTCTGAGCGAGTACACAATCAAGAACACAGCCGCAGCTGTCGAAAATTTCGCCGGCACCGGGTTATCGATTCTTGAAGTCTCGCATAGAAGCAAAGAGTTTGTGGCCGTAAGCGACGAAGCACGTGCACTTATTAAAGAATTGTTAGATGTTCCGGCTGGCTACGAAGTTGTATTCCTGGGCGGCGGGGCAAGTTTACAGTTCTGTATGGTACCGTTTAACTTGTTAAACAAAAAAGCGTCTTATTTAGACACTGGCACCTGGGCATCAAATGCGATCAAAGAGGCTAAATTCTTTGGCAACGTAGAAGTTGTCGCCTCCTCGAAGGATTCAAATTACTCTTTTATTCCCAAAAACTTCACCGTTTCGCCGGATTCCGATTATTTTCACTTTACTACAAACAATACGATCTTTGGTACAGAGATGCGTTATGACCCGGAAGTTGGCTGTCCGCTGGTTGCAGACATGTCGTCGGACATATTCTCGCGTCCCATCGACGTTTCAAAATACGATGTCATTTATGCAGGTGCTCAGAAAAATCTGGCTCCGGCAGGTGTTACGTTGGCAATTGTTCGCGAAGGTGCCCTGGGCAATGTAGAGCGTCCGATTCCAACCATGCTTGATTACCGTACACATATCAAAAAAGAATCTATGTTTAACACTCCTCCTGTATTGCCTATTTTTGCAGCTTTGCAAACATTGAGATGGTATAAGGAATTGGGTGGTGTGGCAGCGCTCGAAAAGATTAATCTTGAGAAAGCAGCTATTCTTTATGATGAGATAGATCGTAACAAACTTTTCAAAGGAACTGCAGCTGTTGAAGACCGCTCGATCATGAACGTTTGTTTTGTTATGAATGAAGAATACCAGGAACTGGAAGCTGAGTTCAACTCGTTTGCATCGGCTGCCGGTATGGTAGGTATTAAAGGTCACCGTTCGGTTGGCGGTTTCAGAGCATCTATCTATAATGCAATGCCAAAAAGCAGTGTAGAGGCTTTGGTTGCCACAATGAAGGAATTTGAAAAACTTCACTAAGATGACAAAAGTATTAATTGCAACAGATAAACCTTTTGCAGCAGTAGCTGTACAAGGAATCCGTGAAATCATGGAGGCTGCCGGTTTTGAACTGGCACTCCTTGAAAAGTATACGGAAAAAGCACAGCTGCTTGATGCTGTGAAGGATGTAGACGCGATCATTATCCGAAGCGACATTATTGATGCCGAGGTACTTGAAGCGGCCAAAAATCTAAAGATCGTGGTACGCGCTGGTGCGGGATACGACAACGTAGACCTGGATGCCGCCACGGCTCACAATGTGTGTGTGATGAACACTCCGGGACAAAATGCCAACGCTGTAGCTGAACTTGTTTTCGGTATGTTGGTATATTCTATTCGTAACCATTTCAATGGAACATCGGGTACCGAGCTGCTTACCAAGAAATTAGGTATTCTGGCTTATGGTAACGTGGGCCGCAACGTTGCACGTATCGCTAAGGGTTTCGGTATGAAGGTATATGCTTACGATGCTTTCTGTCCGGCTGCCATCATCGAGAACGACGGAGTAAAGGCTCTTGGTTCTACTGAAGAGTTGTTTGAAAAATGCCAGGTGGTTTCTTTGCATATTCCGGCTACTCCCGAAACTAAGAATTCGATCAACTTCGATCTGATGTCTAAAATGCCCAAGGGAGCTACTATTGTCAACACAGCTCGTAAAGAGGTGGTTGACGAGGCTGGATTGGTTAAGATGTTTGAAGAGCGTCCGGATTTTGTTTACCTCACCGATATCAAGCCATCCAACGACGCCGAATTGGCGGAAAAATATGGTGCACGCTATTTCGGAACTCCGAAAAAGATGGGTGCCCAGACTGCCGAGGCCAATATCAATGCTGGTATTGCAGCAGCTAAGCAGATTGTTGAATTCATTGCAAACGGAGTTCGCAAGTATCAGGTAAATAAATAAAAAAGATAACCATGGCAATTATTAAACCGTTTAAGGGAATTAGACCCCCGCAGGCTTTAATTGAGCAAGTGGCTTCACGCCCTTACGACGTACTGAATTCTGAAGAGGCCCGCAAAGAGGCTGAAGGGAACGAGAAATCGTTGTATCACATCATCAAACCGGAGATCGATTTTCCGGTGGGTACTGATGAGCACGATGAAGCTGTTTATCAAAAAGCAGCAGAGAATTTTGCCAAGTTCCAAAAAAACGGATGGTTGGTACAAGACGAAAAAGAACAGTATTATGTATATGCACAAACTATGAACGGGCGTACCCAGTACGGACTGGTGGTTTGTGCTTATGTGGACGACTACATGAAGGGTAACATCAAAAAGCATGAGCTTACCCGCCGCGACAAGGAAGAAGACCGCATGAAGCATGTACGTATAAACAATGCTAACATAGAACCTGTGTTTTTCGCTTATCCCGACAATGCCGAACTGGATGCACTGGTAAAGAAATATACGGCTCAGACGCCGGTTTATGATTTTGTTGCTGCACACGACGGATTTGGTCACCAGTTCTGGATTATCGACAACGAGGCTGATATGGCCCGTATCACGGAACTGTTTGCCGCTATGCCTTCGCTGTACATTGCCGACGGTCATCACCGTTCGGCCGCGGCCGCATTGGTAGGTGCCGAAAAAGCTCAACAAAATCCAAATCATACAGGTAAGGAAGAGTACAACTATTTTATGGCTGTATGTTTCCCCGCTGATCAGCTTACTATCATCGACTACAACCGTGTGGTTAAAGATCTGAACGGTCTGACCGACGAAGAGTTTCTTGCAAAAGTTGCCGAAAACTTTGTAGTGGAAGAAAAAGGAGAGGCTATTTACAAGCCCGGCCAGCTTCACAACTTCTCATTGTATCTGTCTGGTAAATGGTACTCACTTACGGCAAAACAGGGAACTTACAACGATAACGATCCCATCGGTGTACTTGATGTAACCATCTCTTCCAATCTTATTTTGGATGAAATTCTTGGTATCAAGGATCTCCGGTCCGACAAGCGTATCGATTTTGTAGGCGGTATTCGTGGTTTAGGTGAATTGAAGCAACGGGTGGACAGTGGCGAAATGCGTGTGGCTTTGGCATTGTATCCCGTATCGATGAAGCAATTGATCGACATTGCCGACACCGGCAACATCATGCCTCCTAAAACAACCTGGTTCGAGCCTAAGCTCCGTTCGGGTCTGGTGATTCATTCACTCGATTAAGGAATAAGATTTATATCGGGTACGGAAGCTGCCCTAAACGCTTCCCGCAAACATAAACAAATTTAAGGTCGTGCGACTGGTCATTTTTGACCTGCGCGCGACCTTTTCTTTCCGGCTATGGCTATATTTCCATACCTTTCTTCAAAATAAATCAAATTTATCACTCAAATTCTAAACAAACTATTTGGAACCATAGCCAAAAAAGGTATCTTTGGCGCGAAGAATTAACCGTCTAAATATTCTAATATAAAATTGTTATGGAACGAACACTTGTTATTCTAAAACCTTGTACTATACAGCGAGGTTTGATTGGAGAAATCATCTCACGATTTGAAAAAAAAGGATTAAGACTTGTAGGCGCGAAAATGATTTGGCTTACAGATGAGATTCTTAAAGAACACTATGCACACTTACTTGATAAGCCGTTTTTTGGTAGAATCAAAGATGCTATGGAAGTTTGTCCTGTTATTGTTTGTTGCTGGGAAGGCGTGGATGCTGTTCAGGTTGTAAGAACTATTTCCGGACCTACAAACGGGCGAATCGCTCAGCCGGGAACCATCAGAGGAGATTATAGCATGAGTATACAGGAAAACATGGTTCACGCATCCGACTCTATCGAAACAGCAAAAATCGAATTGAATCGATTCTTTGATCCTTCAGAGATATTTGATTACAAACGTCTGTGCTTTTCAAGCCTTTATGCGATTGATGAGGTTTGATTTTATCAAACGAAAACAACCGGGAAAGAAATAAAAGCTTTCTAACTCCGGTTGCTATCTCATGCAATTCATCCTGTTCTCACGAATTGGATGATCATTCTCTTTACTAATCTTAAAAATCTAATACCATGAAAAACACTATACTGTATATTTATAACATACGGGTGTACGGAATAGTTTAATTGTTTTTCATGTTTTAAGTTGGATTATTTAAGGATAGCAGCTACTTTTGTGTGCTGTTTTAGTAATAAACAATCCATAAAAAAATTGAATATGCATAATTGGTTTGAGTGTAAGGTAACTTACGAGAAGATGATGGAAAACGGGATGCAGAAGAAAGTAACGGAACCTTACTTGGTTGATGCCTTGTCGTTTACAGAAGCCGAAGCTCGGATTATCGAAGAGATCCAGCCCTATATTACAGGCGATTTCACTGTAGCTGATATCAAGCGCGCCAAGATTTCGGAGCTTTTCTTCAATGAGGCCGGCGACCGCTTCTTTAAGTTTAAGGTTTACTTCATCACGCTTGACGAAAAGAGTGGCGCGGAGAAGAAGACTGCTGTCAATATGCTTGCACAGGCTTGTACCCTGAAAGAGGCTATTGCAGTTCTGGAAGAAGGCATGAAGAGCACTATGGCTGATTACTCCATCGGATCTGTTGCCGAAACCATGCTGATGGATGTATTTCCTTTTGCTGTTGACGATAAAAAAGAGGCTCGTTAACCGACATGAGCATATCGTCTAACATAAAACAGTTACAAGCGTCTATCCCTGAAGGGGTAACGCTTGTTGCTGTTTCAAAGTTTCATCCTGTGGAAGCTTTGCAGGAAGCCTATGCTACCGGTCAGCGTGTTTTTGGAGAAAACAAAGCACAGGAACTGCTTTTAAAACAGGAAGTGATGCCAAAAGACATTCAGTGGCACTTTATAGGGCATCTGCAGAGTAATAAAGTAAAAACAATTGCTCCGTTTATTCATACGATCCACAGTATTGATTCTGCTAAATTATTACAGGAGGTGGACAAGCAGGCTGCCAGGTTTAACCGCACCATACGTGTTTTACTACAGATTTACATCGCACGGGAAGATACTAAATTCGGACTTAGCTTTGAAGAGTGCATCGAATTACTGGAAAGTGGCCTTATTGCCGACTGTAAGCATGTAGAGGTTTGCGGATTGATGGGCATGGCCACCAATACCGACAACGAAACTCAAATCTGTGAGGAATTTGCCAAACTGAATACTTTCTTTAAAACAGTAAAAGCATCATACTTTTCAAACCAGGATTCCTTCCGTGAAATTTCAATGGGAATGAGCCACGATTATAAGCTTGCCATTGCGGAAGGGAGCACAATGATACGCGTTGGAAGCAGTATTTTTGGGGAACGCTCTTACTAGTTTTAACCTTATTAAATAGCTTGCCTGTTTTTTGGTTAGGATTAATGGTTATCTTTGTAAACTTGAACTAAAATAAATCGGGATCATGATTGACTTGAAAACTGAATATGCCGGATTAAAACTTCGTAATCCGCTAATAGCCGGAAGCTCCGGCCTGACAAACAATCCGGAAAGAAATAAAGAATTTGAAAAGGCTGGTGTAGGCGCCATTGTGTTGAAATCACTCTTTGAAGAGCAAATTGAGATGCAGTCGTCCAACCTCTTAAAGGATTCCGATTATCCGGAAGCATCAGACTATGTACAGGAATATGTAAAGGTGAATCAGGTAAATGAATACCTCGAACTTATCAAAAAAACGAAAGCATTGTGTACAATTCCAATTATTGCCAGCATCAATTGCTATAAAGCCGATAACTGGATTGACTTTGCCCGTCAGATTGAACTTGCCGGAGCCGACGCTCTGGAGCTAAACGTTTTTTACCTGGAAACATCTCTCACCCACGATTATTATAAGATGCAGACGACGTATGTCAACATTATACGTAAGGTAAAGGAGACAGTTCGTATTCCGATCATTATCAAAATAGGAAAGAACTTTGCCAACATACCTGCACTTGTAAACACCTTGAAGGTTAATGGTGCTGATGCTGTGGTGTTGTTTAACCGCTACTACCAGCCGGATATAGACATCAATACGATGCAGATTGTTTCGGGCAATGTATTCAGTAACCATTCGGACCTGAGTGATACCTTGCGGTGGACTGGTATCGTAAGCGGACAAATCCCGGGAATTAATATTGCCGCCTCAACCGGTGTGCACGATTGGGAAGATGTGATTAAGTGCTTGCTTGCAGGAGCATCCACTGTACAGCTAACCAGTGCTTTGTATACACACGGATCCGAAATTATCTCGCAGATCCTTACCTGCATTGAGGAATGGATGCATCAGTCGCGCATTAAAACCATTGAAGAATTCCGTGGTAAATTAAATTATAAAAATATTAGTGATCCGTCTCGCTACGAACGTGCTCAGTTTATGAAGTACTTTTCAAACCGCGATTAATACGGGTTTATCCATAAAAAGGGCAGTTCATTTAGTTGAACTGCCCTTTTTTATATATAGCTAACAATTATTTGAAATATTTTCCACTAAAAATTATTACATTAAAGAATATATGTTTATCTTTGCAACGAATTAATAGGAATAATATGGAACCAATTTGTGTAATTAAAGATATTTATAAGACCTTGTACCAGTTCGAAAAGGATTTTCTGGATGCGTACGAACTTACAATCAATGAGGCTATGCTGCTTTGTTGCCTGAAAGACGGCGAATGTAAGTCGGCCGGACTGATATGCGACTTTATCGGATTGTCTAATTCGAGGGTATCTAAAATTATCACTTCGGTTGAAGACAAAGGTTTAATAAACAGAACTATATGTAAAGAAGACAAACGTCAGATGATATTTGAATTGTCGGAAACCGGCAAAACAAAAGTAGCTCAGATGATGACAGCCGAACTTCAGATTGAAAGTCTGTTTGAAAAGCTTACAGAATGTATGAAAAGGGATTAATTCCCTTTTTTTACCCATTTATTTTCCATTACAAACTATTAGCATTACAAATTATAAATATATGAAGTATCTTATTATCGGAGGTGTAGCCGGAGGGGCTACGGTAGCAGCCCGTTTGCGAAGAATGGATGAACAGGCTGAGATCATTCTCTTTGAACGCGGAGCCTATGTTTCGTATGCAAACTGCGGACTCCCCTACTATATCGGTGATACCATTACCCAACGTGACAATCTTTTCGTTCAGACAGCTCAGGGATTTACAGCTCGCTTCAATATCGACATCCGTACAAAACAAGAGGTTGTTGCCATTCAACCCCAAGGCAAAACGGTGTTGGTAAAGAATCTGGTAACAAACGAAACTTATTCTGAAGGATACGACAAGCTGGTACTATCGCCGGGGGCCGAGCCAATTCGTCCGCGAGTTGACGGAATATCCGGTAACCGTATCTTTACACTACGAAATGTGCCGGACACCGATACGATTAAAGGATATATAAACACAATTAAACCCAAAAGGGCCTTGGTGATTGGGGGTGGTTTTATTGGTTTGGAAATGGCAGAGAACCTTCATGAACTGGGTATCGAAGTAGGTGTTATTGAGATGGCCAACCAGGTTATGGCTCCGTTGGATTATTCGATGGCCGCCATCGTTCATCATCATATGGTTGAAAACAACATATCATTATATCTTGGTGATGGCGTTGCTAGCTTCAAAGAAACAGAAAACGGGGTTGCCGTAGTATTGGCCAGTGGCAAAGAGCTGGAAACAGATATGGTGATACTAAGTATCGGGGTTCGTCCGGAAACTCTTCTTGCCAAGGAGGCAGGTCTTGCTCTTGGTAAACTAGGAGGAATTGAAGTGAATGAATATATGCAGACTTCCGATCCGGATATTTATGCATTGGGGGATGCCGTTGAGGTAACTCATCTTGTTACAGGTAGTAAAGCATTGATCCCGCTGGCGGGTCCTGCAAATAAACAGGGACGTATCGTTGCCGACAACATCGTTTATGGAAATAAGAAGGTATACGAAGGTTCAATCGGCACATCCATTGCGAAGATATTTCATCTTACTGTCGCTGCAGCCGGAGCCAATAGTAAATTACTAGCCAAAGAGGGTATTCCTTACCATGAATCGTTTACCCACAGCGGATCGCATGCTGGCTATTATCCGGGTGCCCTTTCTTTATCCATCAAGATATTATTTGCTCCAAAGACAGGCAAACTTCTGGGTGCGCAGGTGGTAGGTTTTGATGGAGTTGACAAACGTATCGAGATGTTGGCTCAGGTTATCCGTAACAATGGTACTGTATACGATTTAATGGAATTGGAACATGCCTATGCTCCTCCCTACTCGTCGGCTAAAGATCCGGTTAATATGGCTGGTTTCGTAGCAGAAAATATCCTTACCGGTAAAGTAAAGACGGCTCAGTGGAGAGACATAGAGGGTCTATCGAAAGAGGCTCTTATCGTAGACGTACGTACACGGGAGGAATTTGCATTGGGTTCCATACCCGGATCTGTGAATATTCCGGTGGATGAACTACGCAGCCGCCTTCCAGAGCTTCCGCTGGATAAAGATATAGTGGTTACTTGTGCTGTTGGATTACGTGGTTATGTTGCTTACCGTATTCTGGTTCAGAATGGATACGAAAGGGTAAGAAACTTATCCGGTGGATACAAAACATGGTCGTTGGCCCGTATCGAACCGAACATTAATCAGCACATCACCTCAAAGCCGGCTAACGAAGACGGTACAGAAGAGGTTGTTATTCCGGCTCTGAAGGAGATAAAAGAGTTGAAAATGATTGATGCCTGCGGGTTACAATGTCCGGGACCGGTTATGCAGCTAAAAAAGAACTATGGGGAAATAGGTTTGGGCGAGCAATTGCATATTACCGCAACTGATCCTGGCTTTGCCAAGGATGTGGTGGCCTGGTGCAAAATTACCGGAGCCAACTTACTGTCGGTCGAAAACAAGGCCGGTGTTATTCACGCAACGATTGAAAAAACAGAATCTCAAAATCAGAATAAAATGATAAGTAACGGAGATAATAAAACCTTCATCGTGTTCAGCGATGATTTAGATAAAGCACTCGCCTCATTTGTAATTGCCAACGGGGCAGCCTCTACAGGAAAGAAAGTGAGTATGTTCTTTACTTTCTGGGGACTAAACGTAATCAAGAAACGTGAAAAGCCTTCGGTAGCAAAAGATATTTTTGGCAAAATGTTCGGCATGATGTTGCCTTCGCACAGTGGTAAGCTGAAACTATCCAAATTAAATATGGGTGGTGCCGGTAGCTGGATGATGCGCCTGATCATGAAAAACAAAAAGATATCCAGTCTGGAAGAATTAATGCAACAGGCTGTTGACAATGGTGTGGAGATGATTGCCTGTACCATGAGTATGGATGTGATGGGCGTAAAAGAGGAAGAACTATTGGACAACGTTGTTTACGGAGGAGTAGCTTCTTATCTGGAACGTGCAGAAGAATCGAATGTGAATCTCTTTATCTAGTAATTACCAGCATAGTTGTAATAAAAGGAAAAGGGTTGTCCGCTGCGGACAACCCTTTATTATTTTGCATACTTCAAAGAAGCTTATTTAATCATATCAAAACCTGTGTAAGGTACCAATGCTTTTGGTATACGGATACCCTCGGGTGTCTGGTTGTTTTCCAACAATGCCGCAACGATACGTGGTAAAGCAAGGGCGCTACCGTTCAACGTGTGACATAGCTGCGTCTTCTTGCTGGCATCGCGGTAACGACATTTCAGTCGGTTTGCCTGATAGCTCTCGAAGTTGGATACGGAACTTACTTCCAACCAACGTTCTTGTGCTGCAGAATATACCTCGAAGTCGAACGTGATGGCCGAAGTGAAACTCATATCGCCTCCACATAAACGCAAAATACGCCAGGGAAGTTCCAGTTTTTCTACCAACGATTGTACGTAATCTACCATTTCCTTCAATGATTCATAAGAATGCTCGGGAGTATCGATGCGAACAATCTCTACCTTGTCGAACTGATGCAGACGGTTCAATCCGCGAACATCCTTGCCGTATGAACCTGCTTCGCGACGGAAACAAGCCGAATAGGCTGTGTTCTTGATAGGTAATTCGGATTCGTTCAATATCACATCACGGTAAATATTGGTTACCGGAACTTCGGCTGTTGGTATCAGGTACAGATCGTCAAGCGTAGCGTGGTACATCTGTCCCTCTTTATCGGGAAGCTGACCGGTACCATAACCTGAATCGGCATTTACTACATAAGGAGGTTGTATCTCCAAATAGCCGGCTTCGCGCGCATTATCCAAAAAGAAATTAATAAGCGCACGCTGCAAACGGCAACCATATCCTTTATATACAGGGAAACCTGCACCGGTTATCTTAACACCCAATTCGAAATCGATCAGGTCGTATTTCTTACACAAATCCCAGTGAGGAACTGCACCTTCGTGTAATTTAGGAACTACTCCGCCACTCTTTTCGCATAGATTATCTTCCGCTGCACGACCTTCGGGTACCGAATCGTGAGGCAAGTTGGGAACCAGTACCAACAGATTATTCATCTCCTGCTCTGCTGCGGTTTTTGCGGCATCCAGCTCTTTGTTACCTTCTTTCATCTCGGCAACTTTAGCCCGGGCTTGCTCCGCCTCTTCCTTCTTTCCCTCTTTCATCAGGGCGCCGATTGTTTTCGATAAGTTATTCAACGTAGCCAAATTCTCATCCAAAACCGACTGTGTAGTACGTCTTGTTTTATCTAACTCGATAATTTTACCGATAATCTCTTTCGCATCAAAATGCTTTTTGGCCAACCTGCGGATTACTTCGTCCGGGTTTTCCGTAATTACTTTAAGCGTCAACATACTTTATCTATGCTTTTTAATTGAGCTACAAAGTTAAACAAATTATAGAGAACATACTATTTAAACAACAAATGAAAAAAAACTTTATATGAACTTTACGGAAATCGATACAGCACAACAATATCAATTGGCAATGAACCAAGGGACACGTTACTTAACCCTCCCGGCAGCCACCCAGGTACGCAGATAGTAAGGTTCACTCAAGCTGCTCACCATCACCCCCCGTGAGGTGCTGGTATGAATAAATTTGCCATTTTTAAGGTAGATACCGGAGTGATTGGGACTCTTTTTCCGTCCACCTTCCGTCCGGAAGAATACGAGATCTCCTTCCTTTAGCTCATCACGGGAAATTTTCCTGCAGTCGTGTTTCAGCATATCAGCCGAAGAACGTGATAGTTGGCGACCGTACACCTGTTCGTAGAGAATAGATACAAATCCGGAACAATCGACTCCCTGCTTATTTGATCCGCCATAACGATGAGGAACTCCCAACCATTTAGCACCTTCCGCATAAAGCATTTCATTATCGGAGGAAGTAATACGCATACCATATATCTGAGAAAGGTTATCAGAGGTTATCGGCTCCTTTTCCACTTGCTTTTTGGTTCCACAAGCTACTAGCAGTAAACAAAAGAGTAAAGGGGAGAGTTTATAGATTTGTTTAATCGGATTCATACATAGAAGGTTTAATACAAATATATGCAAAAATAATAACTTCCATATTTTGTAGAACTATATTGTTCTGCAAAATGCGGAAGTTATTGCCATATTGCATAGAGAGTTGTATCCTCTATACAGGTTTTGCTTTGCAACAAAAGAAACCGGACTATTTAAACTTAAGAGCCAGGGTTATCAGATGCGAAGTAAGATCCGTACTTCGATTGTAGTAACTATATCTTAATTCTACCACATTAAGCTTTTTAACCCCCATAAGTCCATTTGCCGAAACCATGCGAAAATTGAGTCCGAACAGGTGACTTGTAAATTTTGACAAATCGTAATCGCTGGTATAAAATTCACTGTTATCAGACAACAAATGTTCCTTGTAAGGTTTAAAATAGTCTACTCCGGATTGACTGTAAAAGCGATAAAATGGAGCAACCGAAACAAAGGGTGTAATTTTGTATGGTATTTCCAGTTCGGCGGTATGTGCCGTTAGATTCCAGCTATCGGTATAAAAACGATAAAAGCTTCGAAGAATAAATTTATCTCCCAGAAAGTAGTTCGCCCTAAGTCCCACTGGTAACTTAAACCGGTTATCTGGCAACTTTTCAGAATAGGCATTATTGCCATTATCCCCAAAATACACCCGCTGATAGGCTGTACCCAGTAATCCGGTCTGATATCCGATGTCTGTAAGAATAGAAACCTGAAGCCGTTGATTTACCACTTGACTAAGACCTAAAGCCAGGTTGTAGGAATTACGAGGGGCATTATCTCCTTGTTTGTATTTAAAATCGGTCTCAATATTACGGAGTTCTACCGGGAGTATCACACTCCACGTATCAAGAAAAACGGATGCTTTAGCAGAGAATTCCCTGTTTTTATCCTTCGTCGCCTTCGCAAAAAGGACATTAGCCCCGATGGATGTATAATCGAACTCCTGTGAAAAAGAGACTCCACCACCTAATGCTGTATTATTTTTTGCATTTTCTTTAAGATAGTTGAGCGAGGGAGAAATGCGTACATCTTTACTTGATGCTGATGAAATGGTTGTAGGATCAATTTTGTCGGAAGAGGCAGAGCTGTAAACATCAATACCTAATTCAACGCCAAACGTATGCTTATTATTTTTCTTATCAAACCGGCTTAATTGCAAATCGATCGAGTTGCCAAAATCGTCTAACTTTTCGCTACCGATACCTCCTGTAACAGCCGAATTATTACCATCTTGATGATAGTAACTCGTAATAAAATTAACTTCATCGATTTTTAGCTTCCGGTTACTCGTGCTATCATTCTGTGCCTTAGCAACATTCAAACACATTACCAGTGCTGCAACTGTAATTACTATTTTCTTCATACTTTGTTTCTATTACTTAATTACAACCACAACCACCGCCAGTTCTGCCACCATTACCGCCCGAGGCTCCCTCTCTATACAATAAAAAGTTGTTTTGAAATTTCTCTATCTTCTGACTTGAAAGTACCATTTCAGCATCGTTAATCCTTGATTTCTGGTATGGTTTTACTGTTGTACAGGAAGAAAGCAGAATCACACAACATGCAAACACAATGCAAACTATTTTTTTATTCATTTTATAAGTTTAATATTATTTGATACAAATAACTTATTATTATCGTCTATAAGAATACATTCGATTCCTTTAATCTGATTGATAAGATTCAACCCTTCGGCAACACCTAAAATATTTATGGGCGTTGCCATCGCATCGGCAAGTTCGGCATTGGTAGTAATAATTGTGACACTTTTTATTCCCTTGATGGGATATCCGGTTTTAGGATTGATGGTATGAGAATACAACTGATTATCAATCATCACAAATTTTTCATAATTACCGGAAGTGGCAATCGATTTGTTTGTGATATTTATCGTAGAAAAAAATGAATGTTTCAAATTCGGATTGGCAATACCGATGGTCCAGGGTGATCCATCTTCTTGATAACCCCAGGCATTTAAATCACCCGAAGCACTTACAATCCCACTGCTTACCCCTATTCCAAGCATAACCCGTTTGGCACAATCGGCTGCATATCCCTTGCCAATCCCACCAAATCCAATACGCATACCTTTGTTTTTGAGAAAGATCGTTCTATCTTCATTGTTTAAAATGATATTCCGGTAGTCAATCAAATGAACAGATTTCTTTGCATCTGCGGGATTGGGTAATGAGGTCATCGCTTGATTGAAATTCCAAAAATCTTTATCAAGAGAACCATAAGAAAGATCAAAATAACCTTGGGTAAGAGCGGATATTTTTTGAGCCCTGTAAACTAAACTAAAAAACTCTTCCGGAACTTCAACTGGTTTTTTGCCGGCATTTTCATTTACCTTATTTGTCACACTATCGTCGCTGAAGGTTGTGAACAATTTCTCTATACGCTTAACCTCATCAATAGCACATGCTATCTGATCTTTTCCTAAACGTTCGTTTTCGCTTAATGCGATAAATTCAAACGCATTCCCCATTAATTTGGTTTGCACCTTTACCAAATTCATTCCCGGCTTATTTAATGTGCTGATTTATCTCATATATATAGTCAGAAACTGCCAACTTCTTATTGTATCCATCCCAAGTATAGAGTACATTTCCGTCAGCATTGAGCAACGCCATAAAAGGGAAAAGTCCATCCGGGTTATATTTTTCTGCAAGTTTATCATTCCACTCCTGTTGTTCTTTTGATAGTTGATTCTTTTTCTGACGTGGAAAATCGGCATTGAGTAAAATAAGTTTTTCGTTGGCAAATGAAATAAACTCCTGGGTGTCATAGATTGTTTTTTTCAGCATGATGCAGGGTCCGCACCAATCTGAACCCGAAAATTTAACTAAAATCAATTTATTCTCACTCCTTGCCTGGGTCTGTGCCTCATTCAGATTTGCAACCTGTGCATTAACACTTGAAGCGATAAATATAACAAAGAATATAAAGGCAATCCTTTTAATCATAATAAAATAGTTTATAAGTACAGACAATATAATAAATTGAATGTATAACCTATTTTCCTATAATATTGTTGAATTGAAAGATGTTAATTATTTATCCTTCACATCTGCAGTTTTTCACCTTATATATCATCCCTATCGATACGGGATACAGAAGCAACATTAAAGCATAAAAAAAGCAGGATATTCAATGGATGAATACCCTGCTTTTTGTTTTTTAGCGAAAGATATGTTATGCTTCAGCTTTGATTTCTTCAACTGAAACAAATGATCTGTTATCTTTTCTCTTACGGAATTTTACAACACCGTCTACCAAAGCATACAACGTGTGGTCTTTACCAATACCAACGTTTTCACCCGGATGATGTTGTGTTCCTCTCTGACGGATAAGAATGTTACCGGCTTTAGCAACTTCACCACCAAAGATTTTAACGCCTAATCGCTTACTTTGTGATTCACGGCCGTTCTTCGAACTACCTACACCTTTTTTATGTGCCATTTTCTTTCCTTTTTAATCGTTATGCAACAATTTCTTTAACACTCACTTCAGTGAACTGCTGACGGTGACCGTTCAACTTACGGTAACCTTTTCTTCTCTTCTTGTGGAAAATAAGAACTTTGTCACCCTTAACAAGCGGAGAAAGAACTTCGCAAACAACCTTTGCTCCCTCTACAGTAGGAAGACCTACTTTTACATCACCATTGTTGTCGACCAACAAAACTTTGTCAAACTCAACAACTGCTCCACCTTCAACATTCTGAATGTGGTGAACAAACAATTTTTTGCCTTCTTCGGCTTTAAACTGCTGACCGTTAATTTCTACGATTACGTACATCTGTCTTTTAATTATACAGGTTATCTCCCGGGGGTGGATGCCTCTTCAGGCTTCGCTTATTTACCCTCTGCAGAATTCAGACTGCAAAAGTAGTACAAGTTTGTAAAACAAACAAACTTTGCCAAACTTTTTTCACTACCTTTGTACGCGTAAAACATTAAATAAGAAGCAGTATGAACTATTACGAAGTACAATTTACATATACATCTCCTATAGATACCGAAATTATAAACGATGTGCTTGCTTCCGAATTGGGTGAAATCGGCTTTGAAAGCTTTACTTCAAACGAAAACGGACTAACAGCTTATATATCAGAGAAACTTTACGATACGGAAGCTATTAAAGATAAAATTGCCTCTTTTCCTCTGGGGCCTGTAACTTTCACTTATATCGAAAAGTTTATTGTAAGCAAAAACTGGAACGAAGCATGGGAGAAGAATTACTTCCAGCCCATCCGGATCGGAAATGAATGTATCATACGAGCTTCATTCCACGAAGCGGTTCCGGATATTACTCATACCATCATCATAGATCCGAAGATGGCTTTTGGGACCGGGAATCATGAAACAACTTTTCTTATGATCAGCGAGATACTCAAACTTGATCTTGAAGGTAAAGAGGTGCTTGATATAGGATGCGGAACAGCAGTATTAGCCATTCTTGCCGCTAAAAAAGGGGCGTCGCGCATTGAGGCTGTAGACATCGACGAGTGGGCATATAACAATGCTCTTGAGAATATTGCAACGAATCATACGCCTAACGTAAGCATTCATTTAGGGGGAGCCGAGAAAATCGCAGAACTTGGCAGATTCGATTTTGTTTTTGCCAATATAAACCGAAATATTTTATTAAACGACATGGCATCCTACAGCGCCTGTATGAAGCCGGGAAGCATCCTGTATATGAGTGGGTTTTATAGTGAAGACATACCGGTTATAGCGGAATCTTGCACAAACAACGGATTAAAATTAGTTTCGTTCAACGAAAAAAATAATTGGGTCGCCGTACGCGTCGAAAAACAATAATCCAGAAAATTATCTATAAAAATTGCCGGGACATTGAACTAACCCGTAAAAAAAAAGGTTACAATAGTAGTAACTCTTAAAATAGACAAGTTATGAAAAGTATCGATTCAAAATTGTTATTGGGATTAGTTGTTGGCGCTGCAGTAGGTGCCGCTGTTGGTTATTTGGTAGCAACCGATAAGAAGGAACAAATACTGGAAGAGCTAAACAATGTAGTTGGCAAGGTAAAAGAAGGCTTCAGTGGTGCAATGGCCAAAATCAAAGAAGCCAAAGGCGGTTGTGAAAAAGCGGTTGAAGATGTAGTTTCCGAATAAGCAATTATGGGAAAAGACGCAGAACAAATCTTCCGGAAGCTTAAAGAAGATCTATCAGCTTATGTGGAGTTGAAAGTTGAACTCCTAAAGTTAACTGCATACGAAAGGACGGGGAAATTGGTCTCCGTTCTTTCGTATGGTTTAATTTTACTGTTTCTGGCTTTCTTCGCCATTTTATTTATTTTCCTTGCCCTGGGATTCTTTTTAGGCGATATTCTGGACAATGTGGCAGGAGGTTTTGCTATCGTAGCATTACTCTATATGATATTATTTGCCATTATCATTTTCAACAAAAACAAAATTAGTGAAGCAATTGTAAATGAAATAATTTCTGTACTTACAGCAATTGAAGATAAAAAAAAGGAGTCCGACAATGAACAAACAACAGACACCGCTGGAGAAACTGATTTCTGACAAAAACCGGTTACAGGAACGTTGCCTTTTACAGGAACAAAAATTAAATGCAGACTTTACCTATATACAGGAAAATGCAGCATCACTTTTATTGTCTGGATTCTCTGCACTGGTTTTTCCTAAACAAAAGCAGGCGTCACCCAATACCGGGCAAACGGCCTATACTAAAGAAGACCAAAATATTGAGTCGCTTGGTCTGACTGATATATTGTCTCTGGGCAGGAGTATGATGCCGGTGGCATGGGATATTATCAAGCCGATTCTTATCTCTTGGGGAATTAAAAAAGCCGGTTCTGTTTTGTCCAAAGTTCTCTTTAAGAAAAAAATGTAATCCATACCATTAATTTATGTTATAGGACATATTTTTTTATCTGAATAAGCATAAATAAACAAAAAACATCCTACCTTTGCATACGAGATAACTTCTGTAATACAAAGAATGAAATATGGAGAAACAAAGTAAAATCTGGGTGTTGTTTCTATTGATGTTAGTTGTGTTTGCGTCTTGTGCCACTCCTTGTGGCTGTTGATGATAAGTTATAATTTGCATTCGTTTTGTACATTGTTACTTTGCATATATTACAGAAATCACTAATTTTGCGTAGTTTTTTTAAAAACCCAAATAAAGATTTATAAAAATGATTAAAGTAGGTATTAACGGTTTCGGCCGTATCGGACGTTTAGTTTTCCGTGCTGCTCAATCTAAGAGCGATGTTCAAATTGTAGGTATCAACGACTTGATCGACGTAGATTACATGGTTTACATGTTGAAATACGATTCAGTTCACGGTCAGTTTGATGGTACAGTTGAAGTTAAGGATGGTAACTTGGTTGTAAACGGAAACGTAATCCGTGTTACTGCTGAAAGAAATCCGGCTGATTTGAAATGGGATGCTGTAGGTGCAGAATATGTTGTTGAATCAACTGGTCTTTTCCTTACAGAAGAAAAAGCAAACGCTCACATCCAGGCTGGTGCTAAGTATGTAGTAATGTCTGCTCCTTCTAAAGATGCTACTCCTATGTTCGTTATGGGTGTTAACAACGATACTTATGCTGGTCAGAAGATCGTTTCTAACGCTTCTTGTACAACTAACTGTTTGGCTCCTTTGGCTAAGGTTATCAACGATAAATTTGGTATCGTTGAAGGTTTGATGACTACAGTACACGCTACAACAGCTACTCAAAAGACTGTTGACGGTCCTTCTGCTAAGGACTGGAGAGGTGGTCGTGCTGCTGGTGGCAACATTATCCCTTCTTCTACAGGTGCAGCTAAGGCTGTAGGTAAAGTAATTCCTCAGTTGAACGGTAAACTTACAGGTATGGCTTTCCGTGTTCCAACTTTGGACGTTTCTGTTGTTGACTTGACAGTTCGTTTGGAAAAAGCTGCTACTTACGAAGAAATCAAAGCTGCTATCAAATCAGCTTCTGAAAACGAAATGAAGGGTATCCTTGGTTATACTGAAGATGCTGTTGTTTCTACAGACTTCACTGGCGACGCTCGTACTTCTATCTTTGATGCAGAAGCAGGTATCGCATTGAACGGAAACTTCGTTAAATTGGTTAGCTGGTATGACAATGAGTGGGGTTATTCAAACAAGGTTGTTGAATTGATCCAGCACATGGCTAAAGTAAACGCATAATCATCGTATTATATAGTTTCAAAGCCACATCCTCCGGGGTGTGGCTTTTTTTATTACCTTTGTTCCGCTATGGAAAGCTATCAATTAATTACAGTTTTAGGGCCAACCGCTTCGGGCAAAACATCATTTGCCGCAGCACTGGCTGCCCGTCTCGATTCGGAGATTATCAGTGCCGATTCGCGCCAGATTTATCGTTCGATGGATATTGGTACAGGAAAGGACCTGGCCGATTACACCGTTGACGGCAAACCTGTACCTTATCATCTGATTGACATTTGCGATCCGGGTGATAAGTACAATGTATTCGAATATCAACATGCCTTTTTCCGCGCATTCGAGGATATCCGCAATCGGGGTAAACTACCTGTCCTTTGCGGAGGTACGGGGATGTATATTGAAGCTGTACTGAAAGGGTATAAACTCCTTGATGTTCCTGCAAATCCGGTTTTACGCGAATCTTTGAAAGGAAAGTCGCTATCCGAACTTGAACAATTACTTTCTTCTTACAAAACATTGCATAATAAAACGGATGTAGATTCGCCTCAACGGGCTATCCGAGCTATTGAAATTGAAGAATACTACAAGACACAGGCCCCGGATGCAACCGGATATGAACCAATCCGTAGCCTTGTTGTGGGTTTGGATATTTCCCGCGAATTGAGAAGAGAAAAGATTTCCCGCCGTTTACGAACCCGGTTGGATGAAGGGATGGTAGACGAGGTGAAAGGGATTTTGGCAAAGGGGGTGAAACCGGACGATCTTATTTATTATGGTCTGGAATATAAATACCTCACCCTTTATGTACTGGGAGAGCTTTCCTATACTGAAATGGTGTCGCAGCTTGAAATTGCGATTCATCAATTTGCCAAAAGACAGATGACCTGGTTCAGGGGAATGGAACGACGGGGTTTCACCATCCATTGGCTGGATGCCACCTTGCCGGCCGAACAAAACATCCAGACTGTTATAACATTGTTAAATCAATAAACTTCAAACATATGATTTCTGTAAAGGATTTAACTTCCGGCGATAATTTTTTTCTAATGGCCGGCCCTTGTGTGATTGAGGGAGAAGATATGGCCCTTCGCATTGCGGAAAGGGTAGTTACGATTACAAATAAATTAGGGATTCCCTATATCTTCAAAGGATCATACCGTAAAGCAAACCGTTCGCGTATCGATTCATTTACAGGTATTGGCGACGAAAAAGCGTTGAAAATCCTGCAAAAAGTTGGAACTACATTCGGCATTCCTACTGTAACAGATATACATGAAAGTGCAGAAGCGGCTATGGCGGCCAACTATGTAGACGTGTTGCAGATTCCGGCATTTCTTTGCAGACAGACCGATCTGCTTATTGCTGCCGCCCAAACCGGTAAAATAGTTAATATTAAGAAAGGACAATTTCTTTCGCCGGGCGCAATGTCTTTTGCGGTTCAGAAGGTGGTAGACGCCGGTAATCCTCAGGTAATGATTACCGAAAGAGGAACTACATTTGGTTATACCGACCTGGTGGTCGATTACCGGGGAATACCTCAAATGCAGGAGTTTGGATTTCCGGTCATAATGGATGTCACCCATTCATTGCAGCAACCGAATCAGACTTCGGGTGTTACCGGAGGTTTACCTCAGCTGATTGAAACCATTGCCAAAGCAGCAATAGCAGTTGGAACAGACGGCCTGTTTATAGAAACTCATCCAGAACCATCTGTTGCTAAATCGGATGGTGCCAATATGCTGCAGCTCGATCTATTGGAAGGATTGCTCACTCGTCTGGTTCGCATCCGCGAAGCCATAAAGTAAGAGACAACTGTATATACAATAAAAGGATGAAACCATAAGTTTCATCCTTTTATTGTATATAGCAAAAAGAGTTCGAAAGGATTCATTTCTTACCCTTCTTTACTTCAGTCACGGTTTCTTTCTTTTTAAATTTATCCAATTCTTTTTTTAGTGATTCAATCTCCAATCCCTGATTCTTAATAGTTGTAAGCAAAGAATTAAGCTCTTCGTTTTCTATAGATGTTGGATATTGGGCTTCAACTCGTAAAATAAAGTCGGATAAAACATTCATGTAGTTATTGAAAGCCTCGTATGGATTATCGTACGGACTAAATGCACCGCCTCCCATATGTTTGGTGCTCATATAATAAAAATGGTCGCTGCTCTGCAGATAATTCCAGTCTTGCCTGATGCGCCGATCTTCACACAAACGAACACGTTCAACAATTTCTTTCAGCTTGGTAAAAGCTTCTTGTTGCAGCAGGTTGCCCAGCCATGCACTGCAGTCGCGCTCCTCGTCAACCCACGACATTGGGTAAGGAACCGAAATCGAATCTACCGGTTTAAGGAGATTGAATGCTTCCGACGGTAAAATAAATCCGATTTCTTTTTCGGCAGCAAAACGAGGCAATGCCTTAAAGAAATCAAATATTCCGGATTCAGCGGGATGGTACGATCCTAGAACCTCGTAATTCATAAATAAATTTATGATTTGTTGTTCGGGTGGAGTCTCGGCAATCCATGAAATAAACTTATCGGCTGTCAGCGGATATTCATTCCAGGCATAGTTATTGAATCGGTCGGAGATATCTTCACTAAACCGGTCATTCTTGAGTAATAACTTTAGCAGCGGCTGTACCTTGGATGTGTATAGATAATTCGGACTTTTCCATCCTAATACGTGCTTGGCTCCTTCGGTGATCATTCCTTTAAATCCAGCCTTGTAAACCCATTCGGATATTGTATCCGAATAAATCAGTTCGGTATTACGAAATACTTTAGGAGTTACACCAAACAATGAATGTATCTTTTCTTTATGCATCCGTATCTGGTCCTTAAATTCCTCTTTGTCGGCCAACGATGCCAGAGAGTGTGAATAAGTTTCGGCAAGAAACTCCACATTACCAGTTGCAGCCAGCTCCTTGAAACTATCTATCACTTCCGGAGCGTAGATTTCCATCTGTTCGATAGCAGTACCCGAAATGGAGAAAGCCACTTTAAACTTTCCGCCGCTACTTTTTATCATATCCAGAATTGTCCGGTTGGCAGGGATGTAGCACTTCTCGGCAATGCGGCGGATTATCTCCTCATTACTGAAATCATCATAATAATAATGGTCGTTCCCTATATCAAAAAAGCGGTATCTTTTAAGTCGAAACGGCTGATGTATTTGAAAATAAAAGCAGATCGTCTTCATATCTATATTTTTAGTATTTTATTTATTCATTACCTGATCGTAAATACGACGCACTTTTTGTCCGGCGTATTCCCATTTAATATTGTCGACTTCCCTTTTTCCCTCCTCTTTCAGGAATTGATACATGGCCGGATAGGTAATAATGCCATATATGGCATCTGCCATGGCTTCGATATCCCAGTAATCCACTTTAACAGCGTAATCAAGGATCTCGGCGCAACCCGACTGTTTAGAAATAATAGAAGGCACCCCGCATTGCATAGCTTCAAGGGGAGAGATTCCGAAAGGTTCAGACACCGAAGGCATCACATAAACATCACTCGACTTCAACACCTCGTAAACCTGCTTCCCTTTCATAAATCCGGTAAAGTGAAAACGGTCGGAAATATTCCGCGAGGCCGCCAGTCTTATCATCTGATCCATCATATCTCCGCTACCAGCCATAACAAAACGCACATTATCAGCCTTTTCCAATACTTTAGCTGCAGCTTCTACAAAATATTCAGGTCCCTTCTGCATGGTGATACGCCCCAGAAAAGTGACAACTTTATCTTTCACGCCCCGTTTATCCTGAATGGAAACAATATCCTGACTTAAAGGCTCTACCGCATTATGCACCGTGGTTACTTTAGACGGATCCTGGTGATATTTTTCGATCACCGTATTTCGTGTGAGGTTACTAACCGTAATAATATGATCGGCAAAATCCATTCCATTTTTCTCAATAGCGTACACCTCCGGATTTACATTCCCCCTGCTGCGGTCGTAATCTGTAGCATGCACATGGATGACCATGGGTTTGCCGGAAATTTGCTTAGCATGAATCCCTGCAGGGTAGGTCAACCAATCATGTGCATGAATCACGTCAAAAGATTCAGCACGGGCAATGACGCCTGCTACAATGGAATAATTATTTATTTCTTCAAGCAGATTATCGGGATACCGTCCCGAAAATTCAATGCAACCCAGGTCGTTCACCCCCCGATAACTGAAATCTGCGTAGATATTATCTCTTAATTTATAATACTCCTCGGGAGACATCTTCTCTCCCAATCTGTTCTTCACATAATTATAATCAACATCCCGCCAAACTATAGGCGTATTACAGGCCCCTACAATCTTCAGGAAACTCTGATCCTCATCACCCCAGGGTTTAGGAATTACAAATGTAATATCCATATCTGGCTGCAACGCCATTCCACGGGTTAATCCATAGCTGGCGGTTCCCAATCCTCCTAGAATATGCGGAGGAAATTCCCAACCGAACATTAGTGCTTTCATAATCGTTTAATTTTTATTCGGCGTTATACTTTTTCAACATTTCCAGAACCCTCAGAATGGCAGCCACATTCATTGCAAAAGAAACTGCACCCCTTCCCGTGTAGGGAGGATTCCCATCAAAAATTTCCGCCAAGGTTCCAATACAATGTAAAGACATCTCTTCTTCCATACTTATCAACATACGCTCTACAAACGAAATTCCACCTTTTCCAAATATCTTCAGATACGATTCGAGGTAAGCACCAAACAACCACGGCCAGGCAGTACCCTGATGGTAAGCTAAATCCCGTTCATTCTGAGTCCCGACATAATTAGGTCTATAACCTTCGCTTTTGGGACTGAGGGAGCGAAGTCCTTTAGGTGTAACAAGTTCTTTGGTTACAATATCGATAACCGCTCTTTTCTGTACACGGTTAAGAGGCGAATATGGAAACGCAACTGCAAAAATCATATTCGGGCGTACACTCCAGTCCACATACCCTCCACTTACCGAATCCAGCAGGTAATTATATCCGTTCAGGAATGTCTCTACAAAAGAGGTATCCATCTTATTAATCAGAACATCTGCAGACTCGTCCGCTTTATCCCCGGCCAGCTCCTTGTAGAACTTAAGCGCATTGTACCATAAGGCATTAAACTCTACAATATATCCCGATCTTGCCACAACCGGTTTGCCGTTTATAGTTGAATTCATCCAGGTAATGGCTTTATCCCGTCCTTCGGCAAAAAGCAACCCGTTTTCCATGAGTTTCATATCCGGATGCTTTTGGTCCCGGAAATAGGTTATAATCTCTCCCACGAAATCGGCATAAAGCGTTTGCGCTTTGTCAATTCCCATAGCTCTGGCATATTGGTGAATGGCCCATATCGCCCACAGGAATACATCCGGATGCTCAATCTCCCTGATTACTCCATCCCCCTTGCCGGTCTGCATGAAGTTCCGTATAGCCGGCATGGCGGTATGCATTATTTTTTCAAATCTCACAGGGTCGTCGATAGACAAGGTACATCCCGGTAACGATATAAACAAGTCACGGGCCCTGACTTTAAACCACGGATATCCGGCCAGCAAATAGGCATCTTCTTCCTTGGGACGGAAATAAAACTGCTGAGCCGAATTTTTCAAACAATTATAAAAACTGGTACGCGGTGTACGGGCTTCGGCTTCCTGCACAAATAATTTCTTCAACTGATTGGTTGCAACCGGACCTACTCCCGCACTGAATATGATTGTTTCACCCTTCTTGATCGGAACTTCAAAATAACCTGGCACATACAGATCTTCCTTATATGGATATCCTCTCTCCTGCTCTTTCAGGTATTCTATGCCGTTGTACCAATAGGGTTCAAAAACAAATTTCACCTTCTTATTAAACTGCATGTATAAATCGGGATACCCTTTGTACATACAGGTCTTTATTCCGTTGGGCACATCCTGATAAAGTTTGTTTACAGATCCATTTTCCTGCGCAAGGCTGTTTGCGTTACGAAATGCGAGGAAAGGTTTGAAACGTAATGTTGTATCCGAATGGGCATCTTCCAAGGTATATTTTATCATTATCCTGTTCTCATAAAGCGAGAACACCTTTTCTTTGGCAAGCACCACACCTCCCACACGATAGACTGTTCTGGGAACGGTATCGCATGTAAATTCGCGGATATATTTATGACCTTTGGGATTATAATTGTTTCCGGCATATTTATGAAGCCCCAGATTAAAGGGTGCATCATGCTGAATAACAGTTTCATCCAATGACGATAGCAAAACGTGGTTATCATCATCAAGTTCGGGCAAGGGCATTACAAGCAGCCCATGATATTTTCGAGTGTTACAATCCACCACAGTCGTACAATGATAAGCACCGTTTCGATTCGTCCGCAGAATTTCCCGTCTAAGAGACTCCTCGAGGTTTATCATTACTGTCTTATCGAATTTAAGATAACTCATACTGATAGTTGGTTTTAAGTTAGATGCTAACTGGTTTTCTTCTTATTTATGTACCAAATATATCACTAATATGTAGAATAAACAAATTCATTTTCAGTTTTTTTTAGAATTGAGAGATAATACATAGTATGAACATATGGCGGTTTTTTGAAATGGTTTTCGCATCTTTGCATTCATTTCCTTAATTACAATATCTTATGAGACAATTATTTATTATCCTAGTATTATTTTTAACTATGACAAATATGACACAAGCGGCTTCAAATCCTTTTTTCAGTAAATATAAAACGCCATTTGAAACGCCGCCTTTTAACAAAATCAAAACTGAACATTACGAACCGGCTTTTGATGAGGGAATAAAACAATTAGCCCAGGAGGTTGAAACCATTGCCGGCAATCCCCAGCCTGCTACATTCAAGAACACCATAGAAGCGCTCGAATACAGCGGTAAATTATTAACCAAAGTAAGTTCGGCATTCTATAATGTACTGAGTGCGGAAAGCAACGATGAAATGATGGAGATATCCGAACGCATTTCACCCAAGTTGTCGGAAAGCTCTAACAACATCTACCTCAACGAAAAGCTATTTGCCAGGGTAAAAGCTGTGTACGAACAGAAAGACAAACTACATCTTTCCACAGAAGAGGCTAAACTGCTGGAAGAGACCTATTATGCGTTTTCAGTACGTGGAGCAAACCTTTCGGCCGAAGATAAAGCAAAATACAGGGAACTAAGTACCGAATTAAGTAAACTCACCCTTAAATTCGATCAGAACGTATTAAAAGACGAAAACAGATACGAGCTGTTGCTAACCTCGGAGGATCAGTTAGCCGGATTGCCTCAGGGAGTGATTGATGCGGCTGCACTAAAGGCAAAGGAGAAAGGTAAGACAGGTTGGATGTTCACGCTGTCCGCTCCCAGCTATGTTCCTTTTATGCGGTATGCAGACAACAGGGAGCTGCGCAAAGAACTTTACCTCGCAAATATGGCTGTGGGTAATAAAGGGGATGAGTATGATAACAAGGAAAACATCAAGAATATTGTAAACACGCGCCTTGCCATTGCCCGGCTCATGGGATATAATTCCTTTGCAGAATATACCTTAAAAAGAAGAATGGCCCAAAAACCGGAAGCGGTATACGAGCTGACAGACAAATTACTGGCAGCTTACAAACCTGTGGCAGTGAACGAATATAATGCGGTACAGGGATTTGCATTGGGTATGGAAAAGAAAAACTTCGACATCATGCCCTGGGACTGGAGCTATTATTCAGAAAAGCTTAAAGATGTCAAGTTTAACATCAACGACGAGATGACCCGTCCCTATTTTGAGCTGAAGCAGGTTCAGAAGGGTGTGTTCGGATTGGCTACCCAACTGTATGGCATCACATTTAAGGAAAACAAAAACATCCCGGTCTATCACCCCGATGTAAATACATACGAAGTATATGATGCCGATGGAAAATTTCTGTCCGTATTATATACCGACTTCTTCCCAAGGGAAGGGAAGCAGTCCGGTGCCTGGATGAACAGTGTAAAAGAACAATATTTCGAAAATGGTAAAGACAGCCGTCCACAGGTTGTGATCGTGATGAACTTCACCATGCCTACGGATACGAAACCATCGCTGCTCTCTTTCGATGAAGTGAATACACTCTTGCACGAATTCGGACATGCACTCCATGGTATGCTTGCCAAGGGAACCTATGCAAGTCTGTCGGGTACCAATGTTTACAGAGATTTTGTTGAGCTTCCATCGCAGATAATGGAAAACTGGCTTACGGAGAAGGAATTCCTCGACCAGATCGCTATCCATTATCAGACCGGAGAGAAGATTCCTCAGGAGATGGTACAGAAATTGGTAGACGCTTCGAATTTCAATACAGGCTATCAATGCTGCCGCCAGCTAAGTTTCGGCATGCTCGATATGGCCTGGCATACGCTAACCCAACCTTTTGACGGAGACGTAACTAAATTTGAAAAGAATGCCTGGTCGGCAGCCTCTATACTTCCGGAAGTGGATGGTACTTTGATGAGCAGCAGTTTCGGACATATCTTTTCCGGAGGTTATGCAGCCGGATACTATGGATACAAATGGGCCGAAGTACTTGATGCCGATGCATTTGCGGCCTTTAAGGAAGCCGGAATATTTAACAAAGAGGTGGCAGGCTCATTCTACAAAAACATACTTTCAAAAGGTGGAACAGAAGACCCTATGGAACTGTATATCCGCTTTCGCGGTCAGAAACCCGAAATTAACGCATTGTTAAAAAGGAATGGTATTAAAAATTAATACTAAAACTGACTACAACTAAGCTAAATATCGCTATTTTTGTGGCTTGAATGTACAGAGAATTCAATAGCGTACCGTTATTCTTTCATAATGGTACGCTCTCAACCATTAACCTGTACCTTAAAATATGTGATCATATGAGCGAAAAGACTGATAAACAACTGGAATTAGACAAACGATACCTGCGAATGGCTGCCATCTGGGCTGAAAATTCATACTGCAAACGCAGACAGGTAGGCGCTCTGATTGTTAAAGACCAGATGATTATTTCGGATGGATATAACGGCACACCATCCGGATTCGAGAATGTATGTGAAGACGAATTCAATGTTACCAAACCTTATGTTCTTCATGCCGAGGCAAATGCGATCACCAAGGTAGCGGCTTCGTCAAACAGCAGCAAGGATGCCACCATATACATCACCTCCGCCCCCTGTATAGAATGTGCCAAACTCATTATTCAGTCGGGTATCAGGCGCGTCGTATATTCAGAGAAATACCGCGTAGAAGATGGATGCAATCTGCTATCCCGTGCCGGCATTGAACTTTCCTATATTGATTTAAACGAATAATAGATACAATCTTATGGATAAGAATAAGAGAATTGCTATCTGGTTGCCTGTCATCATTGCCGCAAGCATTGCCTTGGGTATATTTATCGGGAACCACTATCTTTCCATTTCAACCGGAAAATTCCGCAGCTATGCCAGCGGAAATAAGATCAATGCCATTCTGGACATCATTGACGAACAGTATGTGGATACGGTAAATATGAGTCAACTGGTGGAAGGAGCTATTCCAAAGATTTTCAGCGAACTGGATCCTCACTCGGGTTATATACCTGCTGCGGATGCACAGATGGTAAACGAAGAGCTTGAAGGTTCATTCAGCGGCATTGGCGTGTCTTTTAATCTGCAGACCGATACAATTCTGGTGATAAGTGTTATTCCGGGAGGTCCTTCAGAGAAAGCCGGATTATTGGCGGGCGACCGTATCATAACCATCAACGACTCTCTGTTTGCAGGCAATAACAGCAGTCAGGGTAAAATCATGAAAACCTTGCGTGGGGCAAAGAATAGTGTCGTAAAACTAGGTATCAAGCGAAGCACCTCACAGGATCTGCTTTATTTTAATGTTACCCGCGGCGATGTACCGGTTAATTCGGTCGATGTAGCTTATGTAGTTCGCGAAGGTGTCGGTTACATCAAGGTAAATAAGTTTGCAAGAACAACCTATAACGAATTTATTACAGCCATAGCAAAACTGAAGCAGCAAAACTGCAAGAGTTTCATCATTGACCTTCGGGGTAATACCGGAGGATATATGGATGCGGCTATCAACATGATAAACGAATTTATGGCAAACGGCCGACTGATTGTTTATACAGAGGGTAAAGCCTTCCCAAGAAACGATGTGTATGCAAACGGAACCGGAACTTGCCAGGATGCTCCTATTGTTGTACTAACGGACGAATTCTCCGGTTCTGCCAGTGAAATCTTTGCCGGAGCAATCCAGGACAACGACAGGGGACTTATAATCGGCAGACGTACCTACGGTAAAGGATTGGTTCAATCTCAGATTCCGCTGAGTGACGGATCGGCTTTGCGCCTTACCATCGCCCGTTACTATACCCCTTCGGGAAGATGTATACAAAAGGATTACGAACTGGGTAAGACTGACGAATACGATCAGGATCTTTTCAACCGCTTCATGCATGGAGAGTTTGATTCGGCAGACAGTATCAAGATTAATAATTCGTTGAAATATCAGACCTCGCTGGGACGAACAGTCTACGGCGGCGGAGGTATCATGCCTGATATCTTTATTCCACGCGATACTTCGGGAGTCACCTCCTACTTCAGCAATGTGATAAATTCCGGCGTATTGAATCTCTTTACATTGGAATATTCTGATAATAACAGAGAAAAACTATCATCATTCAAAACCTATCAGGAATTATATAACTACCTGAAAAAGCAGCCATTATTAGACAAGTTTACAAACTATGCAGTATCCAAAGGCATTCGCAAGCGCGTTACCCTGATCAATATCTCGGCCAAGCTTATTGAGAACCAGCTGCACTCGTATATTGTACGCAACTTCTTTAATGACGAAGGGTTCTACCCAATCTTTTTGAAGGACGATGTAACCCTGCTTAAGGCTGTTGAAGTGATTGAGCAAGGAAAATCGATGCCGCAGGCGCCCAAGCAGGCAAAACAATAAGGACATCTATTTGTTTTTAATAGTATATCAGTATAAAGGAGAGGATCACCCCTCTCCTTTATATTTTCGTACAAATAAAATTAAATGCTATAGTCAATGGATAAGAAAGAGATTAAGAAGACAATTCGGAAAGAGATCGCCCATTTGAAAAAGAATCATACAATGGAATGGCAGGAAAAGATGTCGGCTTTGATTCTTTCCAAACTGGAAGAAACCGACCAATTCAGAAATGCAAGATCGATTGCTATATACCATGCCATACCGGGTGAAGTACAAACCGAATCATTTATCAACAAATGGCACAAAACAAAACAATTATATCTGCCCGTAATTGAGAACGATTTCCTGAAGCTGCAACCCTATCACGGTCCGGATAACCTGAAAGCAGGAGTTTTCGGAATTCTGGAACCGGAAAGTAATCACCCTGTAGATGTAAGTGATATTTCACTCATAATTGTTCCCGGTGTTGCATTTGATAAAAACCGGAACCGCATGGGAAGAGGTAAAGGATATTACGATAAGCTGCTTAAACACTCGCAGGCATGTAAAATAGGAATCTGCTACGAGTTTCAGCTTATAGATGAAGTTCCCTCCGAGTCGTTCGATGTTCCTATGGATGTTGTGATTACCGAATCGAAGGTTATATAACAATAAATTTCAGCGGATTACGATATCTCTTATCACCTGAGAACCGGCATAGTCGTTCAGACTCTTCACTAATTTTTCGCGGCACAGCACCAGCTCACTCCGTAAAACAGAGGATGTAAGGGATACATAAAGCACCTTATCCTTTACATATACATTACGTGTGTATTGCAAAACCATCGGACCGAGCACCTCCTGCCAGGCCCGCCGGATGCGTATTTCCATCATCTTTTCGTAAAGCTCCGTATTATCTTCGAAAAAATCACGGAGCAGTTCGCCAAGCTTCTGTGTATTATTTCGTTTCATTTTCTTCATCCAAAGGGCACACCTCACCCTGTTCCACTTTAAACAAACAATACGCATGATCCATCGCCGCCAGTATCTCGTCGAGGTATTTACGGTTGGTGTCGGTAATAAAAATCTGACCGAAACCTTCGCCCGAAACAAGCTTTATAATCTGTTCCACCCTGTTTGCATCCAGCTTATCAAAAATATCATCCAGCAATAAAACCGGAAGCGTATTCCCTTTTTTAGCCAACAAAGCAAACTGAGCCAGTTTTAAAGCAATCAGGAATGTTTTATTTTGCCCCTGCGACCCCACACGGCGAATCAGCTGTCCGCTTAACGTCATCTCCAGATCATCCTTATGTACACCAGACGACGTGTAACCGAGGTAACGATCCCTTTCGCGGGATTGCTGAAGCAATTCGGCCAGTCCGCAGTCCGACAACTGCGAAATATAGGTAAGTCCCACACATTCGGACGAACTGCATATGGTCTGATAATATGAATTGAACAAAGGTGTGAGTTCTTCAACCAACCGGACTCTATCCTTATATATTTTTGAGCCGTAAAGCTCCATCTGCATTTCCAAAACTTCGAACAACGAATAATCTGTAACCTGATTTTTAAGCAACACATTCCGTTGCATCAATGCTTTGTTATATTGAATAAGGGCATGCAGGTAATTCTTATCTTGTTGGGAGATGATCATATCAAGGAATTTACGACGTTCGTCGCTCCCACCCTGAATCAATTCGGAATCGGCCGGCGAAACCATGACCAATGGCAGTAATCCGATATGATCGGATAATTTATCGTATTCTTTCTTATTCCTTTTAAATTGTTTGCGTGACTTCCTGCGGATGGAGCAAAAAATATCTTCATCACGCCCTTCATATAAATAAGCACCCTGAAGGACACATAATTCTTCGTCGGTTGTAACAAGTAGACTTTCGGGAGTATTCAGGTAACTTTTACAAAAGGAAAGGTAATGAATGGCATCCAGCAAGTTTGTTTTTCCCATTCCATTATTTCCAAAAAAACAATTCATTTTGGGTGAAAAAGCAACCTCTGCCTGCCGTATATTTTTGTAATTTAGGATAGAAAGCCTCTTAAGTATCATCTGTTGCTCGTTTTGATTTACAAAGTTAAAATAAAAAGAGATGCCAACAAGTGAGCATTTAATCTTATACGTAAAAAATATACTATAAGTTTAGCTTATTTCATTAAAAAAATTTACTTTTGCGCTTTGAATAAAGTAATTGATGCGATTAGGCAAACTAATAAATAACAAAAAAATATTATGGCTACTAACGAAAATGGCACCCACACAGAAGCGGAAATCGGAGTAATCGTTTCGCGCACTGAAGAATTCATCGAAAAGAACACTAAAAAAATTATTTACGGCGTTGTTGCAATAGCAGTTGTTGTTGGCGCTTTTGTTGGCTTTAACTATGCATATTTGGTTCCTCAGGAAAAGAAAGCAAATGCAGCCATGTTTAAAGGTGAGCAATATTTCGCACAGGATTCTTTTGCATTGGCCTTAAACGGCAACGGGGCTGATTATCTTGGCTTTGAAGCTATAATTGACGATTACGGTACAACAGACGCTGCAAACCTTGCCAAGGCTTATGCAGGTATCTGTTATTTCAAATTAGGAGACACTAAGAAAGCATTGGATCTTTTAAAATCGTACGACGGAAGCGATAAAATGATTGCTCCTTCTGTAACAGGCCTGATCGGCGATTGTCTTGTTAACGAAGGCAAAGTAAAAGATGGAATCGGCTATTTCGAAAAAGCAGCTTCACAGGCAGACAATGAAGTTATCAGTCCGGTTTATCTGAAAAAGGCCGGTTTAGCTTACGAAAGTCTGAACCAACCGAAGGATGCTGTTAAGGCATACACAACTATCAAGGAAAAATATTTCAATTCCCTTGAAGCAGCAGACATAGACAAATATATTGCCCGCGCATCGGCAAAATAATTATAAAAAACAGATTATAAACAGAGGATGTCTTTTATCAGGGCATCCTCTAATTTTTAATAAAAAAAAGAATGGCAACAGCTTATCAAAATTTATCAGCTTACGACTTCGACAGCGTTCCCGATGCATCGGAGATGACTATTGGTATAGTAGTGGCTGAGTGGAATAAAAATATTACAGAGAAATTACTTGTAGGAGCTATCAACACGTTGGAAAAACATGGCGTAAAATCAGAAAACATCATTGTTGGACGTGTACCAGGAAGCTTCGAATTGACTTTCGGAGCAAAAAGATTGGCCGAAAGCAAGGATTTAAATGCTGTAATTATACTTGGATGTGTAGTAAAAGGTGATACACCGCATTTTGATTACGTTTGTTCGGGGGTTACTCAAGGGGTTACCGAACTCAATCTTATGTATGATATTCCATTCATTTTCGGGCTATTAACTACCGATACTATGGAGCAGTCTGAAGACCGTGCCGGAGGTAAGCATGGAAATAAAGGTGATGAAGCTGCAATTACTGCAATAAAAATGATAGATTTTTCTTGCAAGTTACAAAATTAATCGTACCTTTGCAACGCAATAGAAAATAATGGGGGCAGTTACCAGAGTGGCCAAATGGGGCTGACTGTAACTCAGCTGACTTACGTCTTCGGTGGTTCGAATCCATCACTGCCCACAAAAATTGCGGAAGTAGCTCAGTTGATAGAGCATTAGCCTTCCAAGCTGAGGGTCGCGGGTTTGAGCCCCGTCTTCCGCTCTCAAAAGAGGAATCCAAATGGATTCCTCTTTTTTTATTTAGTATATTCATCTATTCTACCCCCTACCCTGGGATCAACGTAAAAAGTTGGGATCAACGTAAAAAGTTGAGGGATTTAGGTTATGCATATAAT
>WARQ01000053.1_pt1 | contig 47018 bp, 41 predicted proteins | sample 4769161 | NCBI WGS metagenome assembly WARQ01 (sample SAMN08893024, study PRJNA449175) | gut metagenome | isolation source: rumen sample fed with dry roughage | host: buffalo | place: India: Nagpur | collected 2016 | reverse complement strand
GGTTTGCAGTGCTGAGCGGGGAGGAAGGGTTTCCATCTCCTGCTTGTCAGCAACAATCTTATGCTCCTCGGTGGAGGTGAAGAACCGGGCAAGGTTCCTGTCCAGGCTCTCATACCATGCCCTTCTGGCCGCTTTGAGCGATGAGAGCGGTAAGAACAGCTCATCCAGACCATACTTGGTACGATTTTCCAGAGTCAGTGATCCCAGGGTGAAGTACGAGGTATCGCTCTGGCTGAAAATCTGCGTAAGATTTGCCTTTGTTTCCTGCTTCTTGTTCGCCTTGGAGACCTGGAGCGCGAAGAATTGGGTGCCCTGGCTTGATGAGAGGGTAAGGCCTTCGTCGGTGATGGTTATACTCATGTCGATGGGTTTCTTGACAGGGGGGAGGGCTTCACTGAGCAGGGCGGTATTCTGGTCGTGGCGGCTTATGACCATGATCAGCTCCCCCGCCTTCGGTACTGCAGACGAGGCGGGCAGATTGATTTGCACCGTATCACCCTTATAGGCTTCGGTGATGCTTCTCCCTCGCTGATCGATGAGCTGGGAAAGCCCGAACTTCACCGTCTCGATCGGTTCCCGCGTTCCTTTGGTAAAATACATCAGGCCGTCACGGAGGCTGAGCTTGCGTTCAAGTCGGACCAAAGCCCTTCCTTCCTTGACCAGAAGAACAGTTCCGGCCTTCAAGCCGCGGTGGGAGGGGAAGCTGGTGCTTCCCAAGGTGGGCGTTCTTCTGATGGAGAAGTCCTGTTTTGTTCTTCCATACCCAGCCAGCCAGCCGCCTGTCTGCCTGCGGGAAAAGACGATGCTCAAAGCCTCGTCCAGCTCTTCGGTATCACTCTGACCATCAAGGACAGCACGATAGTAACGGGCTGCAAGGGAGGTATAGGCAGGGCTTTTCATTCTCCCCTCGACTTTCAGGCTCTCGATGCCGAGGTCCTGAAGCTGCTTTGCCACCGGTCCCGCCTTCAGGTCGCTCATGGAGAAAAACCACCCGTCTCGCTGGCCCTCGGGAATCGGGCTGAGTACTTCGCTCACCGCAGGATCGGCAGAGACGGAGAAGTAGTTGCGGCAGATTTGGGCGCAGGCGCCGCAGTTTGCACTGCGTCCGCACAGTTGCTCGCTTGCCGTGCAAAGGCCTGAGAAGCTGTAGCACAAGGCCCCATGGATGAACACCTTCAGCTGCACATCGGGGCAGGCCTCACGGATGTACTTGATCTCCTCGAAGGTAAGTTCACGGGCGAGAACCACCCGCTCAAAGCCAAGACGAACCAACTCGCGTACACCGCCGACTGTATGCACAGCCAGCTGGGTGCTTGCATGAAGAGAAAGGGAGGGAAACAGGGTCCTGATGATCTGAACAAGCCCCAAATCCTGGACGATGATGCCGTCGCAGCCGATGAATGCAATCTGCTTGAGGGTTTGCACAACCTCACCAAGCTGTGAGTCGTCGACGAGGGTATTGACTGTTACATAGATTTTCTTGTCCTGGGAAAGAGCAACCTGCCTGAGTTTTGCGAGGTCCTCAAAACTGAAGTTGGTGGCCATCTTCCGGGCGGAGAAACTTTTCATGCCGAGGTAAACGGCATCGGCGCCTTCGGCGAAAGCCGTAAGGGCGGCTTGCAGGGAACCTGCAGGGAGAGCGAGTTCTGTCATGGCTTAAGGGTAGTGGGGCACTGCATCTCTGTCAATCCAGCCTGTACAACGTAAAAACCCCGGGCATGTGGCCTACCCTTGTTCTCAGCTCGGCCCTCAGCGTATACTAAAGAGGTGAAGGAGGCAGCCTATGACTATGAAACATGACGCTGGAAATCCTGTATTGGAAGTTCCCAAGGGGACGGTAATCTACGAGCAGGGCTCTCCTTGTTCCACGATGTTTTTGCTTCGCAGCGGGAGTGTCGGATTGTTTCTCAACTATCACACGCCACAGCAGTTCGAACTGTTTGTGATATCCAAACCCGGTTCTAGCCTGGGGGAGATGGGATTGTTTGACAAGGAGCCAAGAAACGCTACTGCAGTCGCCCTCTCCGATTGTGTTCTGGTGGAAATTTCCCAACAGAATTTTCCAGCATTCATTGCAGCCCATCCCGAGGAGACGACACAGATTGTCCTGGATTTGAGCCAGCGATTCAAGTCGGCCATCCAGGAGGTGAAGAACAGCCATCAAATCGTTGCAGAGTGTCTGGAGGCCCTCAAGGAGGCCCAAGCGAATAAAAAGGATACACTCAAGGAACGGATTCGTAAAATTTCGGATTATTTGTTGGACATACCCCAGGATGTTCCGCCCGAGCTGTATATCAGCTTCAATTCGCGGTTCCACGGGACGATGTTCTAGATTGCGTGGTTTCAACCAATAATAGATACAGCACGCGGGATTTGGTTCCTGCGTGCTGTATTCACAAATAGAGAACTCAAGGCCTAACCCTTGAACGCTCCGGGGAGAATCAGGTCCCCATACGTATCCCTTGCCTTGGAAATTCTTGCAATGGTCTCATCCCAGTAGTCGAAGATCTCCTTCGGGGTATTGGGGTCCATTTTCTTGTAATAAGCCTTGGTTCTCTCCAGTTTCTCAATCCACTTGGTGCAGCGGAAGGTAAACAAATAGTCGTACTTCTCCTTGGGGAATTCCTCGTTCAGGTGCTTTGCAAAGAGGACCTTCAGGTCCGCGTAGCGGGGAATCTTTCCGGTGGGGGTGTCGTAGGATTCATATTCACCATGGATTCGGCCCTCGGCCCAATGCAGCCACACTTTCTTTGCAAGCTTGCTGGTCATGAAACGGCCGTTCTCATCACGCATGAAGTAGTTGTTGCTGAAAATTCTCGGGGGCTTCTTCACCGATTCGCCGAACCTGATGTTGTTCATGGTATAGGTTCCAAGCGGATAGGAGACAAAGTCCATGTTGGCCATGGGACTGGGCGTTCTCACCCCTTCCTTGCCCAAGGTGGCGCTGGTGGTTTCCGATTCAAGGGTGGCTGCCTTGATGAGGATGCCGTCTTTCCAGTCAGGTGACTCCTCGACCGGAACGGTGATGTCGCTGTCCCTTCCGCCATAGAGCACTCCATCCACCTTGACGCCGTCTTTTGCCTCGAAGCCCTGCTTGTCGATGTTGTCCAGGTAGTCCAGGCGCATGGTGTACCGTGCATTGCCGTGGGCGACGCCCACTTCCTTTCCGGTTGCATCCTGCAATCCCTTTCTCCACTGTCCGAAATGGTTGCGGCCCTCTTCAGGGGCCTCAACGCCCATACCAAGCCAATAGGGTCTGTTGTCGGGGCCGCACAGGACGTTGGAGAAAATCACTTCCTGATTCATCATCAGGTTCTTGAAAATGACCGGGTCGTCCTGCTCGTTGACATCCTTGATGATGCCGAACATGCCGAACTCAACATTGACCGCCCTGAATTCTCCGTTGATGTTCCTGAAATAGGCAATGTCATCACCAACGATTTGTTCGCCGGGAATCATGGCGGTGGAAGTCTTGCCGCATGCAGAAGGGTAGGCGCCGCAGAAATATGTCTTGCGGTTCTTCTCCTTGTCCAGGGCTGCCATGACGAACATGTGTTCACACAGCCATCCTTCCCTGCCGGACTTGTTGATCGCGAGGCGCATGGAGTGCTTTTTCAGTCCCACGGAATTGCCGGCGTATTGGTTGTTCATGGAGTATACGATGTTGTTCCGGGTATCCATGTAGATTCTTCGGTTTTCCAAGTCGGCCGAACAATTGTTTTCATCAAGCGGGCCTGCAGAGTGGATGAACCTGAAGAAATCACCTTTCTCCGTCTCCTTCATGTTCAAAAAGTGTGTATAGGCGGTGCGATACAAAATATTCTCGGAGTGGGCGACGTACCAGCTGTCGGTAAACTGGATGCAGGGGATGGTGAACGGGCTTTGGGTAGGCCCTTCAGAATAGAACAAAACCACTGCTTCCTTTCCCTTCATGATGCCTTTTGCAATACTCATGATCTCAGCGTAGCCCTGCTCGTATTCAACCGAGTTCAGCGTTGCCATTTCTGCCATGTTTTCCTTGTAGACCATGAAACGGGTGTTCTTCTTGTCACGTGCCTGATCACCGTAGCCGTCCCAGTGAATGGTCTGCTTGGAGTGTGCCAACGTGAATTCTTCACCGAGTGCGAGGGCCTTGTCCCTGACGTATTGGGTATCCTTCTCACTGTCATCGCATACATAGATGCTTGCAGGATCACAGTGCTCGGCGAATGTTCCTACGAACTGCAGAACCTTCTCATTTTGCAAGGCCATGAGCTTGGCCAGGCTCTCTGCACTCATTTTTTCTGTAAGAATGGCTTCAAACTTTGTCATATCTCCTCCTCAAGGACAATATTGCAATATCCATTCTCTTCCTTTTGTTTTGATTGTTCAAGTGTTGGATGGATGCGTGCAACATTATGATTGAGAAGCTTATAATTGCATATAATATTAAAAAATAGATGACAAATTAAGGAGCATCCTCCCTGTCTTCAATGTACCTTGCAGGTGAGTTGACTGTGTCAAAATGACACAAAAATATGACAAAATAGTGCTAAAATTTGTATTATTTCCTAAATATCTTATAACTTTGCTAGATTAAATAAGAGTTCATTAAATCGCTTGCTTTTCCTCCCTCCTATTCTCTGTTTGAAACCATGTTTAAATCCTCTGTATGACCATGGGTGCAACTTATTTTGAGGGAGACTTGCCTTGGATAATCAGTAATTACACTAAGTATATGCAATAAATAGATATATTATTATATGAATACACAAGAATGTGACTTATGGTACAGATTGTACATGCCGACCGTTCAGGATTTCTCATGCAGGCCTTTCTCTTGAAAAGAGATACGATAGAAGACAATCAGGGCTTGGAAATGCCCAAAACTTAGGGATAGACTTGATTTTAATTGTCGTCTCTGATAAAAGTGTAGGGTGAACTGTAACATATAAATTTTAATTTTGCAGTATTTTTTTCTAAGAGGAGAACCCCATGAACGTCAATGACATCAAGCATGCTGGGCTCAAGAAATGGATCTTGGATTTTGCAGCGCTTACGACCCCTGAAGAGATCGTGATCGCAGACGGAAGTTCCGCACAGTATGACGAATTGGTAGCTGGTCAGCTTGCCGGCGGCTATTGTGTCGAACTGAATCCTGAAAAGAGACCCGGTAGTATTGCTTACAACTCTGATCCTTCAGACGTAGCACGCGTTGAGAACAGAACCTACATTGCTGCCCAGTCCAAGGAAGCAGCTGGTCCCACCAATAACTGGATTGATCCCACTGAGCTTAAGAAGACCATGACCGGCCTGTACAAAGGCTGCATGAAAGGTCGCACCCTGTACGTCATTCCGTTCTCCATGGGCCCCATAGGCTCACCCATCGCCAAGATCGGTGTAGAGCTGACCGACAGCGCCTACGTTGTCATCAACATGATGATCATGACCCGTGTCGGTCTGAAGGTCCTCGATGTTCTTGGCACCGACGGTGAGTACGTACCCTGCTACCACTCCGTCGGCAAGCCTCTTGCCGAAGGCCAGAGCGACAACGGCAAGTGGCCCTGCGCTCCGCTTGAGGACAAGTACATCTCCCACTTCCCCGAAACCCGTGAGATTTGGTCCTACGGTTCCGGTTACGGTGGAAACGCCCTGCTTGGAAAGAAGTGCCTTGCCCTGCGCATCGCTTCGGTCCTTGCCCATGATGAAGGCTGGCTTGCCGAGCATATGCTCATTCTCAAGATTACCAATCCCGAAGGCAGAAGCATATTCGTCACCGGTGCATTCCCGTCCGCTTGCGGCAAGACCAACCTGGCCATGCTCGTACCCACCATCCCCGGATGGAAGGTTGAGACCGTCGGTGATGACATTGCCTGGATGAAGTACGGCGCCGACGGCAGACTGTATGCCATCAACCCGGAAGCCGGTTTCTTCGGTGTTGCCCCCGGTACCTCCAATGACTCCAACTACAACGCCATGGTCAGTGCTTCCAAGAACAGCATTTTCACCAACTGCGCCCTCACCGAGGACAATGATGTATGGTGGGAAGGCATCGGCTACGATGCTCCCGGCAAGCTGATCGACTGGAACGGCAACGAGTGGGTGCAGAACAAGGGTGACAAGACCCAGAAGCCTGCAGCACACCCCAATGCCCGTTTCACCGCTCCGGCCGCCCAGTGCCCCAGCATTGCTTCCGAGTGGGAAGATCCGAAGGGTGTGCCCATCAGTGCAATCCTGTTCGGCGGACGCCGCCCGAAGACCATCCCCTTGGTGCACCAGAGCCATGACTGGAACCATGGTGTATTCCTTGGTTCGATCGTCGGTTCGGAAATCACCGCCGCCGCTCTCGACCTCAAGGTCGGCACCATCAGACGTGACCCGTTTGCCATGCTTCCCTTCTGTGGCTACCACATGGGCGAGTATTTCCAGCACTGGATCAACGTCGGTAAGGCTGCCAAGGATCAGAGCAAGCTTCCCAAGATTTTCTACGTCAACTGGTTCCGCAAGACTGACGAAGGCAAGTGGCTCTGGCCCGGCTTCGGTGAGAACAGCCGTGTCCTGAAGTGGGTCTTCGAGGCCTGTGAAGGTACTGCAAAGACCATCGACACCCCGATCGGCGTCATGCCCACCGCAGATGCAATCGATCGCCCCGAAGGTGTGAGCATCGAGGATATGCAGGAGCTGTTGGCTGTTGACATCGATGGCTGGTTGAAGGAAGTCGAAGACATCCGCGCCAACCACTATCCGAAGTTCGGCGACAAGCTTCCCAAGGAACTTGCAACCTTCCTTGATCAGCTCGAGGCAAACCTCAAGGCTGCCAAGTAAGTAGCGTTTCATAAGCATTTTATACTGCGGCTCTCCTTCACGGGAGAGCCGTTTTGTGTATACTGGACGTATGAGCCAGATAGAACGCATCGTTTTCATCAACCGTACCATCGAGGAAGATGGCGGGGTCCGGACCGCCCGGATCATGAGCGAGTTCTCCCTATCCCGCAGACAGGTGCTTAGGGACATCGACTTCATGCGTGACCAACTCAAGGCGCCCATCGCCTATGATCCTGAAAAACGATGGTATGGATATACCGAAAGCTTCACTCTTTTTTCGAACTCCAATGAGCGGATGCTGGTGCTCAATGCAATCTTTCGCAGCCTCGCCCAGTCGCAGGGGCTCATGGGAACCCTGACGGAGATGATCAGCGAAGGAATCGACAGCGGACTGGAAAAGAGCTATCGATCCCTCTCGGACAAGATTGTATTCATCACCCCGGTCCAGGACTGGCCGGACTATGAGGTCTTCAACAGGATTTGTGCGGCCATGAAGAGCGGGGAGCGGATGACCATGCACTATAAAAATGCAGCAGGGCAGCTCTCCAAGCGGCATATCGAGCCATTGAGGTTGATCAACTACAGCGGTCGCTGGTATCTGGTCTCCTATGACCTGCAGCACAAGGAGCTCAGGACCTTTCACCTCAGCAGAATCATCGAGCTCGCCCAGATTGCGGGAGATAGGATGAAACAACGTTACAGCGACGCCGAGCTCGATGCCTTCATTCACTCCGGCTATGGCATATTCATGGGCAAAGAGGTGACCTATGTGACTTTTCGTGCCTATGGCTGGGCGATACACACGCTGGCCACCCAGACCTGGCATGCACAGCAGAAGCAGCGTATCATCAAGGAAGCAGGGGAGGATGTCCTTGAAGTGACGCTGCCGGTTGCAAACCTGCATGAAATTCTCTCGGCGCTTCTTTTCTTCGGGGCCCAAGCCCGACCGGTCGATCCCCCGGAGTTTGTTGCTTTGTACGAACAAGCAGTTGAGGCGATGCATAATCGCATAAAATCTTCTTACTGAGACATTCTATGTCACACCCCTTGTCGTATGCTGGAATCAGAAACGAGGAGGGAGTATATGCGTGAACAGACAAAAAACCTACCAGTGTGGTATGACAGGATGCTCTCATCGGTGCCTCTTATGGTGCTCTTTGTGCTTTGCGTCCTGATCTCTTCACCCATATTGCTGCTCTACGGGGCGCTCTCCCCCCTCTTCAGGAGGTAGCATGCACACACAAGAAAAAAGAACGGAACGACCGGGTAGGAAAATCGGGGCCGAGCGCAGGCGCATCGCCCGCATGATTCTTCGTGACTTCTACGAAAGCGAGCAGTTTTCCATGTTGAATCGTATGGTTCAGCTTGCCATGCTGGAGCTCTGTCCTGCTCAGGAGCGGATAGGCGACCAAGAGGACGGAGTACGCAGATTGGCATGATGTTGCAACTTGGTGCTGTTTTTGCACATATTTTGCATATTCATGCAACAATGCACTTCCCATGCTCCTTGAATTCTCGGTAGGATGGAGAGACTTCCTGCAAGTCATCATCCCCCCCTGCCTGTTGTTTGTACCAAGAGCCTAGGTTCTTTGTGTGCACAGGTTCAAGGAGCTCTCTGATGGCAAACCACCCATCCAGCTTTGTAAAGTATGGTCCGGCCGATAAGCCGCCATTGGGACAGTGGATACCCTTGAGTATCCAACATGTCTTCGCGATGTTCGGTGCGACCATTCTCGTACCCATCCTCACCGGGTTGAGCCCCAGTACGGCGCTCTTCACCGCTGGTACGGGAACCCTGCTCTACATCTTGATCACCGGTGCCAAGGTTCCGGCGTTCCTGGGTTCCTCGTTTGCCTTCATTCCTGCATTGATAGCCATCAGCAGCAGCTATGGCGTCGCGTATGCAATGGGAGGTGCCTTCGTCTCAGGCTTGTTCTACACCCTGGTGGCCTTCATCATCAAGAAAGCAGGCTACTCGTGGTTGAACAAGGCCCTGCCTCCGGTGGTTATCGGGTCGGTCATCGTTGTCATCGGTCTTAATCTTGCCCCCACTGCGATGGGCATGGCAATGAACGATGCAAACGGCAACTACAGCCTCTTCCTGTTGACGATTGCCGCAGTCACCTTGACCCTCACCATCGTTGCCAACATCTTCTCCAAGGGATTTTTCAGCATCATCCCGATTCTGCTCGGCTTGCTTGGCGGATACTTCTTCGCCCTTATCATCGGCCTCATCTTCCCCCAGTACGCCTTGATCAGCTTCGCAGCAGTCAAGGATGCGGCATGGTTCGGTCTGCCGACTTTTGCACTTCCAAAATTCAATGTGGTTGCGGCTGTAACCTTCATCGTGGTATCGCTGGCAACCATCTGCGAGCATCTCGGGGACACCCTGACCATCTCCAAGGTCGTTGGCAAGGATTTCTACAAGGATCCGGGTCTCGATCGGACCATCGCCGGTGACGGTCTGGCCACTCTTTGGGCTTCCTTCTGGGGCGGACCTCCCAACACCACCTATGGTGAGAACATCGGTGTTTTGGCACTTACCCGCGTCTACAGCGTTTGGGTGACCGGAGGCGCTGCAGTAGTTGCCATTTTCCTCTCCTTCTTCCCCAAGTTCGGCGCTCTCATCCAGACGATTCCCAATCCGGTGCTTGGTGGAATTTCCATGCTGCTGTTCGGCACCATCGCCTCCAGCGGCCTGAGAACTTTGGTCGATGCAGGCGTCAACTACGAGGACAAGCGCAACCTGACGATCAGCAGCGTAATCCTGGTGATCGGCATCGGTGGAGGGACCCTCTCCTTCGCAATGGGAAAGAACCTTACGTTCTCTCTCGCCGGTGTTGCTCTTGCCACACTGGTCGGCATCCTGTTGAATCTGGTTCTGCCCAAGACCAAGGAATAAGTGCACCTGCAGGGTATTGGAAAGAGAAAGACCGCTCCATCGAGCGGTCTTTCTTCAATCTCAAGCAATGGTTACTCCACGGCCTTGCCATAGTAGGCGGCCTCGAAGAGCATCTTCACATCCAAGGCGGTAGGCTTTCCAGGGTTGGTAAGCGTGCAGGGATCCTCCCATGCATGCTCACTCATACGGTCCAGTACTTCCTTGAATTTGGCCTCGTTGAAGTCGACCTCGGTGCAATCCTTGAAGCAGGATGGAATGTCCATCTTCCTGTTCATCTCCTCGATTGCCTTGGAAAGGTCCGCAAGGCCAAGCATCTTCTCGGCATAGGCATACTTGTCGCTGACTTTGCGGTTGTAGGCGATGACATAGGGGAGCAGGATGGCATTGGCGAGTCCGTGGGTGACACCGAATTCACCACCGATCTTGTGAGCCATCGAATGGACCAGGCCCAGGGATGCGTTGGTGAAGGCCATGCCTGCAAGAGCGGAGGCTTCGTGCATTGCTTCACGAGCTGCGAGATTCTTCGGTTCGGCATAAGCGACCGGCAGGCTCTGAAGCACCATCTTGATGGCCTGCACGGCATACGGATCGGTGAAGGCGGTTGCAGCGGTGGAAGCGAGTGCCTCAACTGCATGCGCCATGACGTCCATGCCGGTATTTGCGGTGATATGCTTGGGCATGGTCATCGGAAGGGCCGGGTCGAGAATGGCGATATCGGGAACCATGTCCGCTGCGACGATGGGGTACTTGATGTGCTTGGCCGTATCGGTGATGACACTGAAGGCGGTAATTTCACTTGCGGTACCACTGGTTGAGGGAATGGCGATGAACTGTGCTTTGTTGCGAAGTGAAGGCATGCTTCCGGGTGTGATGATATCCTCGAAGCTGAGCTCGGGATGCTCATAGAAGCACCACATGACTTTTGCTGCATCCAGAGCCGACCCGCCGCCGATGGCCACGATCCAATCAGGACCAAAGTCAAGCATGGCCTTGCCACCCTTGACGACAGTCTCCACCGAGGGGTTCGGCTCCACACCGTCGATGATGATCGACTCGATGCCGGCTTTCTGCAGCAGGGCTGCAGCTTGGTCGAGGAAGCCGAATTTCTTCATGGAGTTGCCGCCGGTTACAATGGCAGCGCGCTTGCCTTTCAACAGGGAAAGTTTTTCAAGGGAACCTTCTCCGTAGTAGATGGTTCGGGGAATGGAAAAACTCATGGTACTCATAACTCATCTCCTTGGGGTCTTCTGTATGAGTACAAGATATCGATATTTATTTATCGTGTTAAGAGTGTAGTATAAAATGTATAAAGATTTGCAGGAAAAGCAAAAGTATTGCATAATAAGTAGTAAATAATATCTATAGAGGAATATATAAAAAGAAAATAGTATAAAAATAGATGCTTTAATGTAAATAATATCTTTTTAAAGCTGTTAATTAGAATATTAATCGTATATACAGCTTCTCTGCTTTCTCAAGTACACAGTCCCAAGAGGTTCTCTCTTTCTCCGCTATTTGGTATGCTGTCTCCCTATGCGTATGTACACCATGATTGATTCCGATGCAAAGCTGGCAGACCTGCAGTCCCAGTGGAAAGAGAAGGGCATCAGTATTGTTGCCATGGATTTTGAAGGTGAATTCAACCTGCATATTTACGGGGAGCATCTCTGCCTCATCCAGCTTTTTGATGGATCGGCCTATGCGTTGGTCGACCCCTTTACCATCTCCAAGGATGCCTTGAAGGCTTTCTTGGAGGACGGCTCCCTGTTGAAGGTGATGTTCGACTGTGCGAGCGATTCGGCCTTGGTACGCAAGCAGTACGGCATCCTGCTCGAAGGCGTCTATGACATTCGCCTTTCCGCTCTTGCCCTTGGGTATACCGGCAATCTTACCGGGCTGGTGGAGCGCTACATTCCTGAAGCAGAAAAACCCAATCTTTCCAGCAAGAAGAAGAATCAGATGACCAATTGGCTTGTGCGTCCGCTGAAGGCCGACCAGATCGAGTATGCACTTTCGGATGTTGAACACCTCTTGGTGCTCAAGGACATCCTCGATGCCGAGGTTGCAGAGAAAGGCCTGACAGAGAAAGTGAATCTGGAAATGCAGCAGGCAGGCAGGAGCAAGGGACCCGATAAACCGGGTTGGACCAAGTTCTCGTCGTGGAAGTACCTCTCCCGTGAGGAGAAGGTGTTCCTCAAGCACTTCTTCCTTGCCCGCGATGAATTGGCCCGCAAGTATAACGTACCTGCAGTCAGGATACTGGAAAAGCATGTGCTGTTGCAGATGGCCAAGGATGTACCCTCGTCGGATGCAGACTTCCATGTGTACTGCAACAATTGCACCGCCAGGAAACTTGGCGAGCTGACAGCCAAGCTCAAGAGCGCAAAAACCAACGCACTCGCTGAACTCAGCCGTTGAGCAGCATATGCTCCTTGGCCTGAACCAATAGCGATAGTGCCTGGCAGGTGGGAGTACTGACGCCGTGCTTTTCACCCAGCTTGATCACCGTACCGCAGAACCACTGGTTCTCCGTTCTTCTCCCGGCTTCCATATCCTGACACATCGAGGTCTTGCCCTCCGAGCCGAGGCTGCAGACGATTCTGTGGTTCTGTTCGATCAGGGAGTCGGGAAGGAGTACTCCTTCCTTTGCTGCCACCATCTGTACTTCCCTGCAGATCAAGCGGGCCAAATCCAGCACTGATGGTTGATCGAAATCAGCATAGGTCGCATAGATAAGACTGCTGATCGTATTGTAGGTGGTATTGAGCATGAACTTGTTCCACAGCTGCAATTGAATGTCCTCGGGAACGACATAGGCGATGAGCGCTTTCTCGAAGAGGTCCTTGAGGGCCATAATCCGCTCGCTGATTGCATTATCCTTCTCTCCAAACACAATACGTCCCTCTGCGGTATAGGTGATGGTATTGCCTGTATGCGTAGAGTTGAGCCCGACGGCAAAACTGTAGAGCACCTTCTCCTGCCCAAACTCCGATGCAAGAAGCTGTTCGCTTTCGATGCCGTTGAGCAATGAGAGAATTGTGGTGTCGGGACCGACCGAAGACTTCATCAACCGGATGGCCTCTGCCAAGTGATGATTCTTCGTTGCCAGAATGACTAGATCGGCTGCCTCGGCCTCGTCGCTCGTACAGTAACGGAAAGGAGCCTTCTCGCCGTTGAGAAAGATTCCCTCTGTCTCATAACGCTGCTTGCGCTTCTCATCGACCAGAAAGCAGACATGCTCTTTTCCCAGCAGATTGTGCAGTCTCAGTCCATAGAGGGCTCCGACAGCCCCGCATCCTATAAGGGTAATGTTCTTCATAGCGTTGCAAGCTCCAGTACCAAGGAGCCCAGACGCTCCAGTTCTTCAATGGGGATATACTCATTGGTCGTATGTGCTTCTTCGTAGCCGATGCTGCATACCAAGGTGGGGATGCCCATCTCATTGAGAATATTTGCGTCGCTGCCTCCCAGGGTGGGCTCCTCACGGTAGGGGAGTCCCAGCTTGGTGCACGCGTGCTTGAAGGTTTTCATCACCGGGCTGTCCTGTTGGTGGCGGTAGACCTCATAGAGGTGCTCATGGTGTATTTCAACGCTCCCTCCATGCCTTCGGGCGGCAACCAAGAGCTCTTGTTTCATCCGCTCGGTCTGCTTCTTGAGCTTCTCGTTATCCAGGCTTCGTGCCTCGAAGACGAGCCGGGCCTTGTCACAGACGATGTTCTTCGCCCCTGGCGCGATGAACGAGCCGACATTGGCGGTCGTCTCATGGTCGATGCGCAAGAGCGGCATGGCGCTTATCGCCTCGCTGGCCATTTGGATGGCGCTGATGCCGGATTCGGGTTTGAAGCCTGCATGGGCTCCCTTGCCATGGAAAACGGCCTCGATTTTATCGTAGGAAGGAGCGGCCGTGACGGCCAGTCCTACTTTTTGCGATGCGTCGAAGGTGAATCCGTACTGAACACCCTGAAGCTTGTCCACCTCAAGCTGCTTGGCTCCAAGCAGACCCTGCTCCTCGGCGGTGGTGAAGAGAATGACCAGGTTCGGATGGGCAAGCCGGTTCTCCTTGATCGTCCGTAAGGCGAAAAGGATGGCAGCGACGGCCGCCTTGTCATCGGCTCCGAGGGCTGTCGTACCGTCTGTCCTGATGATACCGTCCTCAACGACCGCTTTAGCCCCGCGTGCCAGCTCGACGGTGTCCATATGGGCGTTGAGCAGGATGGTGCTTCCTTCTCCGTTCAGATAGCCGTAGAGGTTCCCCGCCTCGTCATAGTCGGTGTAAAGCCCTGCTTCAAGCAGCGCATGCTCGAGCAGCAGGGAAATCTTCTGCTCCTCGAAAGAGGGGGAGTCGAAGGCTACCAGGGAAAGAAATGTATCTACGAGTGTTTGCATGTTCTGACTATAGCACAGGCAAATTTGCTTTGACCACACCCTTGTGTGTTGTATAGTGTAGCTATGAACACCTATACAGCAGCACAGTCACGATACGATGGCATGCAGTACCGCTATGCAGGACACAGCGGTTTGAAACTTCCTGTTCTCTCATTGGGACTCTGGCACAACTTCGGCGACGGCGTCGACGATGGGGTGTGCAGGCAGATGATCGCAACGGCTTTCGACCACGGGATCACTCATTTCGACCTTGCCAACAACTATGGACCACCGGCCGGCAGTGCAGAAACCCGCTTTGGCAGGATGCTCGCCGACCAATTCGGCTCCTATCGCGATGAGATGATCATCTCCACCAAGGCAGGCTACTACATGTGGCCCGGCCCCTACGGGGAGTGGGGAAGCCGCAAGTACCTGATCGCCAGCTGTGATGCAAGCCTGAAGCGCATGGGCCTTGAGTATGTGGACATTTTCTATCACCACCGCCCCGATCCCAACACCCCGCTTGAGGAGACGATGGGAGCCCTCGCCCAGTTGGTCAGGCAGGGAAAGGCGTTGTATGTAGGGATCTCCAACTACCATAGAACCGATGCACTTAAGGCCATGGCATTGCTCAAGGAGATGGGGTGTCCCTGTGTACTCAATCAGGTCCGTTACTCCCTGCTCGACCGATGGGTCGAGGACGACCATCTGTTGGATGGCATGAAAGGCGAGGCGGGAACCATCTGTTTCTCACCGCTCGCCCAAGGCCTGCTCTCCAACCGCTACCTCGATGGCAGCATCCCCCCCGACTCCCGGGCGAGTAAAAGCTATTTCCTCAAGCCTGAGACGATTACTAAGGAGCGGGTGGAGCTTCTCAACGGTTTGAACGCCATTGCCCGGGAACGTGGGCAGAGCTTGTCAGAGATGGCAATTTCCTGGCTTCTGGTGGACAAGCGGGTCACCAGCGTGCTCATCGGCGCCAGCAGTGCCGAGCAACTGAAGGTGAATCTGAAGGCTGTAGAGAATAAGTCCGACTTTACCAATAAGGAGCTCTCGGAGATTGATGCACTGTGCAAAAGGTGGAAGTGAAACAATGAATGAATATGCAACAGAGGTGGATGACTACATCAAGCAATTCGATGGCGAGAAGCAACAACGATTGCAAGCAATTCGTGCATTGGTGCATCGGATGGTCCCTTCTGTAAGCGAATGCATTTCGTGGAGAATGCCCACCTTCAGGCTTGCCGAAGGTGGGAACATCATCCAGATGGCAGCGTTCAAGAGCCATATCGGACTCTACCCTGAGCCTGATACAATACAAGCGCTTAAGGCCGAACTGGCAGGGTTTCCCACCAGCAAGGGNNTCCGCTGCCCTTGGAGCTGATTGCAATAATTATTGGGTATCGACTCAACCTTTTGCAAGAGAAGCAATAACCGATTTCCATTGGAATCATGAGGGCAACAACTTTGCCAACCTCAACAGGATTGGTTGGGCGTAGTGTATGCATGAGCTTGAACATCTTTTGGGAATTCAAGGAAAAGTATGGTATAACAATAGTATACACACATGGGTTATGAGTATTCATCAGGTGCAAGGGAGCTTACCATCGATACCTTATTTTTTGCTGTTGTCAACAAAGGAAAGGCAAATATTCTGCTGCAAAAGGCCCAGGAGCTTGGAGCAATCGGGGGAACCATTCTGCTCGCAGAAGGAACCACACGCTCAAGATTCTTCAATACAGTCAGACCTTCCCAAGCTCACAAGGAAATTGTGATCATCAGCGCAGGGTATGAGCTGTGTGTCGGCTTGCATGAGATGGTCTTCCAAACATTCAAATTTTATAAGCGACGAAAGGGGATTGCATTCTCCATCCCATTCAAGAATTGGGATACCGTGGAAAAGAAGCCTGATCCCAGCCAAAAACCTATGGATGACTATTTTGCCCTTCTTACTATTGTGGAGCGGGGCAGGGGAGTAGAATGCGTGTACGCAGCACGAAAAGCAGGTGCGAGAGGTGGCACCATTGTGCATGGACATGGGGCGGGTATACCAAAGGACTTCTTTTTTTCTCTGAACATAGAACCACAGAAGGATATTGTGATCATCCTATCCAAAAAAGATACGCTGCAGGCGATCAAAGAGAGTATTACCGAATCACTGAGCCTGGCGAACCCAGGTAATGGAATTCTCTTCATCCTTCCGGTTCTCAGGACCAGTGGTTTATTTGAGAACAGAGTTGCAGAGCAGAGGGGAGTCAGGTCATGAATCTTCTCTATGGTAAAGTCAAGGAAGTCCTGCAATCACTGGTCCCTCTCGTGCTGGTTGTGGTGGCATTATGTTTTACCATCATAGAAGTGGAAACGGATATGTTTATTCGCTTCTTGGTTGGAAGTACGATGCTCTTGGTGGGGCTTGCTCTTTTCTTATGGGGAATCGACCTATCCATGCACCCCATCGGCGTGTACATGTCCAATGAGGTTGCTACTTCCAAAACCTTCCTAGGGGTGGTGATTTTAAGTTTTTTGTTGGGATTTCTCATTACGGTTGCCGAGCCTGATCTTTTGATCCTGGGTTCACAAATTGAGGAAGCGTCGGGCCATACCCTCTCAAGCAGGCTCATTGTATATATGGTGTCAGGCGGGGTGGGCCTGCTGATTTCACTGGGCATTCTCCGCCTGCTCAGGGATAAGCCATCGATCAATATCTTCCTGCTGATGACCTACTTGGTCATTCTTGTACTGGGCTTTCTAGTTTCTGAGGAGTTTCTTGCAATATCGTTCGATGCTTCAGGAGCAACCACTGGAGCTTTGACGACTCCTTTCGTACTGGCTTTAACACTTGGGCTATCCCAGGCGAAAGGCGGCAGGCATGCCGAGGAAAACTCATTTGGCTTGGTTGGCATCATGAGTGCCGGACCCATCCTCGCAGTCATGTGCATCTCTTTCATCACCGGGCAGCATACCATTCAAGGTGAGGCCAGTGTGTTTATTCCTTCCGTCGGGGTAATCGCTCCGATTCTGGAAAGTATTCCTGCAACATTAAGGGAGTCCCTGATCGCGCTCCTGCCGATCACGCTCTTGTTTTTTGTGTACAACGGATTCAAATTTAAACTGAAGCGAAAGGAAATCCTTGGGATTATCAAAGGCCTATTGCTTGTACTTATCGGTCTAGTGTTGTTTCTATCCGGTGTACACGCAGGCTTCATGGATATGGGCAGGGTGATTGGTATGCAGATCGCCTCGATGGATACGAGACTCCTTATAGCAGTAGGATTCCTCTTCGGCCTGATCGTCGTCCTCATGGAGCCGGCAGTGCATGTCCTGGGCGTACAGATCGAGGAAGTCACTGGAGGTACCATACCTCTCGGACTCATCCGTCTGACACTCTCTTTGGGTGCAGCCATCGCTATTTCACTCTCCATGGTTCGCATCACTGTTCCTGAAGTGAAGTTATGGTATTTCCTGCTCCCGGGTTTTGCTTTCGCTTTGTTCTTGTCGTTTTGGTGCAATCCCGTGTTTGTCGGCATCGCATTTGATGCAGGAGGGGTTGCTTCCGGTCCGATGATGGCAACCTTCGTTCTGGCCTTTGCACAAGGAGCCGCCTCGGCCATCCCGACAGCAAACGTGTTGGTGGATGGATTCGGCGTCATTGCCATGGTTGCCATGGCTCCAGTTTTTTCCATTATGCTTTTAGGCACACTATTCAGACAGAAGAAACCCATACATATCACCGAAGAGATACCCATGCTGAGCAAGGCAATCGGCCAAGAGAAGCGAGTCGCCGACCATACGTGCATGCTCGTACTTGTGAATCGCGGATTTGCCGATGATGTAGTCAGCCTTGCCCGTAAAAGCGGGGCAACCGGTGCCACTATACTTGTTGGCAGAGGTTCAATAGAAAATAGTGCTTCAAAAATCCCATTTTTCAACTTGGAATTGCAGCCCGAGAGGGAGATGGTATTGCTCATCACGCCACAGAACATCAGCAATCGTGTTGCTGAGCAATTGATTGCCGAGCGGCAGAGTGTTTTCGACGGTTTCTTATCGGTCTATGGTTCTCCAACCGAAGCTTTCATCAAGACCTACGCTGTACGAGATGAAGAAAAGCCCTCCAATTCAGAGGGCTGAGTGGCTGAACTATTTTTCCTTATTCCTCATTCAGACAAGCCAGCACCGCGTCNNTCATCGTCCACGTACATGCGAACCAGATTTGCATGCGCCTCCTTGTTGTAGGAGGGCCAGGTGTAGGCAAGCCATTGCTTGTGCATCATGGCCACCTCCCGGGCAAGGGGCGAGTAAACGTCTCCCGTTTTTTCCGCCTCGACAAGCTTTTCCAACAACCGGGCGCCCAATTCGTTCATCTCATTGTAGGTCTTCTCATCCATACCCATCATCTGTGCATTCGACTTGGCCACCGTCTCCTCTCCATAGCGCGCTCGAATCTCTTTTCCGAACTTCTTCTCATTCTCCTCGATTAAATTTTTCTTTAATCCTTCAAATCGTTCTTTGTCTGTCATGGTTCTTTCTCCTCTCTGTTCTGCGATGGTTGTTTCCAAGGTGCGAAGCAGACTCTCCAAGCGGTTGCGTCTTGCCAGCAACCGCTTCCTCTGGTCCTCCAAGGCCTGCAAGGTGGAAAACCCGGGATCTTCCATGATTGCCTTGATGGTTGCCAGGTCGAAGTCCAGCTCCCGATAGAAGAGAACCGTCTGCAGTCGTTTCAAATCTTCTTTCGAATAGAGCCGATAGAGCTGCCCCCTGTCCCGTTTGGGACATACAAGGCCCAGCTCGTCGTAATAGCGCAACGTACGCTCGGAAACCGAGGCAAGCTGTGCGACTTCTCCTATGGTGTAGTCCATGTTTGCACCTCCTGATATGGCTATACACCCTCACGTTACGTGAGGGTCAAGAGGCAGTCAACATTTTTTTACTGTTCGGAATAGCGCAGGTCGTACAGGAGTTTGTCAAACGCCCGGTATCCACTCTTCCCCCCGCGTTTGGCCTGATACATGGCCCAGTCGGCATACTCGATCAGCTCGAACAGGTTGGTTGTATCACGGTTATAGACGGCAAACCCGACGCTGCAGCTGATTGCAAGCTCCCCTATGGACGTGGAGAGTGGACGCTCGGTGACATATACTTCAAACTTCCGGTAAAGTGATGAGAAGATTTCATCATCGACGGATGCAAGTTCGTGCATATAGAGACCGAACTCGTCGCCTGCGATGCGCATGGCAATAGTGGATTTCTCGAATGGAAGGGATGCAAGACGTTTTGAAAAGGCAACCAAGTACTCATCCCCTACAGCGTGCCCATAGGTATCGTTGACGTGCTTGAAGGCGTCGATGTCGATGAAGGCGAACAGACCGAGGGCTTGGGGATTGGCGTTGATCACACGCTGCATCTCGGAGCGGTACTGGTAGCGGCTGACCAATCCGGTCAGCGGGTCCTTGACCAGGCGGTTGTTCAGATCGAGATTCAACGCTTCAAGCTTCTTATTCGCCCGCTGAAGCTCCCGCTGGGTGTTGACCAGCTGGTTGTTCAGCTTCTGGATCTGCTCGAAATGACTGTAGACCACCTGCGAGTTGTGCAGTGAAAAACGGGAGTGCATCGCCGCAACCTGCTCGATCATTTTGAAGAGCAGGTGTTTCTGACGTTCCTGCAGGTCGGGGGGGAGCTCCATGAGATAATCGACGGCGAGCACCCATACATCCTGGTCCAGGCTGAGGATGAAAAAACAAAGCTCAAGCCGCTCCTCGACGATCACTACATGCGAGCAGAATACCTTGTGTTTCTCCAGCAATGCCGACGTAAAGGTCTTTTCGAATGTTCTCCGATTATCCTCGTCAAACAGCTCAGCCAAGGTTGTTTTGTAAGGAATGGCCAAGGAAATCGGGTCGGACCAATAGGCTTCCTGCACGACGCCAAGGGTTGTGGTGCGGACGAAGAAGGAGTTGCTCACGCTACTTCACCACCTTATCGGCCCAGGTGATCAACTCGGTGGCCAGATCGGTATGGATGTCCACCGGCCAACGCTCATAAATTCTATTGCTGGTGCTGAATGCTCTGCCTCCCACCGCTATCAAGATTTCGGGATAGGTCTTGCGGATAGCCAATACGGCCTCATGACAGAGCCCCAGATACTGGGGCATGGTCACCGAAAGTGCGACAAGGTCGGGCTTGTGTTCGCCGATTGCATGCACCAGGGCGTTTGTAGGAACTGCCGAGCCGAGGAAAATGCTCTCCCATCCATGGTATTCGAAGAGGTCGCTGACCATCCTGCCTCCCATCTCATGCAGTTCACTGCCCACGCAGCAGGTCACTATCTTCTTCTCCTTGGATGGCTGGCTGAAAATGACGGGGTAGAAGAGGGAGAGAATCATCTGGGTGGTGGAGGTGCAATAGTGCTCCTTGTCCACGGTAATCTTGTTCTGGTGCCAAAGCTCTCCGACCTCGAGCATGGTCATGCGGATGATGTCCTCGTAAATCTCCTCGATGGGAATACCGGCAGCCTCTGCATCACGGATGATTTTGGTCGCCTGCGCAGTGTCGCTGCGCAGCAACGCACTCAGGTAGGCCTTCCTGATCGGCACATGCCGACCCTGCAGAAACTGTTCGGACACCTCGATGTTGTCCACCGCATCCTCGGTGACGACAATGGCCCTCTGCAAGTAGCTTTTTGCCAAATCGACCTGCTCATCCTTGTAAAGCTCATCGGCACAGGATGAAAGGATGCGGTAGTGGTCGACCATCTGGTCCTTGATGCGGTCCCGGTCGATGTCCTTCATGAGATTACACAGCAACTCGAAGAGCCAGAGGGCGTAGTTGGAAAAGATGTTCTCATCCTGCAGGTTCACCGCCGTGGTGAGAAAGCTGAAATTGTACAGGATGTCCTGGAACATCAGCTGCTTGCGCCGTTCATCCATTTCGATGACGAGTTTGGAATCGAGTTCGAACTGGCGGTCGAAGATCTTTTGGGCGAGGGTGATAAGCTTGGCTTCGATGCCGGAAAGAAGCAGACTCATGAAGTACCTCCTACCAAGAGCTCACGTGTAAGCATATCAGCAAAAGGTGGTGATGGATATCTGAATCGTCAAGGAGTCTGTTTTTTAGCTGTTGCACCCTGTCGGTCGAAGAACTGGACATTGAGGCTGGAGACCTTCAGGTGTTCGACCATCGCCTGGTGGACCGCCTTTGCATCGCGGTTGAGCAGTGCCTGGTAAATCTCCCGATGGCGCTTGATTGCATCCTCGATGCCGCCTTCGATGAGAATGCCCTTGCCCATGTAGTCGCGCAGCAGGGAGGTGAGCACGCCGACGAACATGCTGAGCAGTTCGTTGCCGGTGGCTTGGGCGATGGCGATATGGAACTGTTCGTCAAGCTTGACCCGTTCCTTGAGCGGAAGGCTCTTGTCCTCGAACTTGGAGAGGATTTCGTCCATCTCCCTCAGCTGCTCGTCGGTGATGCATTGTACCGCCCGGTCGACGGAGCTGAGTTCGAGAATTTCGCGCATCTGTGTCAGGTCGTCGCTCTTGATGCGGTCGACCTGCATGATGCGGTTGATCGCATTCATCACCGTGTCGTTCTCAGGTCGGGTGATATAGGCACCGCTGCCGTTCTTCAGGGTGATCAAGCCCCGTTCCTGCAGTAGTTTCAGAGCCTCGCGGATGACAGGACGGCTGACGTTGTACTGCTTGGCAAGCTTCAGCTCGCCGGGTAGTTTCTCAGCCACCTTGCTGGTGGGGGAGGAGAGAATGACCTCTTCCAGATGGTCTGCAATCTGTTGGCTGAGGTTTACCCGTGAGAGTGAGAATTGTGATATATCCATGCAGACCTCCTATCGAACCATCTTACCCAATTCGAACCGTTGTATCTAGGTTCTTCCAACCATGGCAAAGGTTCGCTTTGCTCCTTGGTGCAAAAACGAGATGTCATCCCCGCAGCTGATGAAATCCACCCCCATCTTCTGATAGGTCTTGATCGTCCTCTCATCCGGACCGATCGATACTCCGACCGGCTTTCCTGCCTTCTTCGCAGCATCGATGACGCGCTGCGCGAGCTCAAGCACCTTCTCGTTCAGGCTGTCGCCGAGCAGGCCGATGGAGGCCGACAGGTCGTTCGGTCCGATGATCACCGCATCGAGGGCGGGCAGGGATAGTATTGCCTCAATGCGCTGTACCGCACTGATGTGCTCGATCTGGATGATCCTGACAAAGCTCTCCCTGCTCTGCTGAAGGTATGTCTTCAGGTCCTGCTGGTTGTAGGCAATGGCACGCCTTGGCCCGAAACCCCTCGTTCCCTCGGGTGGATACAGGCAAAGCTCCAAAACCTGCCGGGCTTCAACCTCGTCCATTACCTGGGGAATGATGATGCCGTCGATGCCCATCTCCAACACATACTTGAGGTCTTGCATCTGTTGGCCCGGCACCCGCACAAAGGCGGCGGCCCCGCCTGCATTGGCCGCCATGACATGCAGCAGAAGGTTCTGCTTGTCAAACGGCCCGTGTTCGGCGTCGATCCAGATGAAGTCGTAGCCGTAGCGGGCCAGGGCCTCGGTGATGGCAGGGTCGTTGAGAAACACGTGCCCGCCCAAAACTGAACCCGATTTCAATTTGGTGCGAAACTCCGCTCCTCTGTTCATTGCTTCAACCCCAAAAGCGTACGCATTTCCGCTTCCATGCGGATCAAGCTTTGAATCTCAAGTCGTGCGTTCTCGTTCAGCAGGGAAACCGGCTTGGAGCGGGTGACCAGACTCATCGGGATGCCGGTGAGGTCGAAGTGGTACTTGGCATTGACCGGATAGGCTCGGGCTTCGCTGACACCGCTGACGGTGAGGAAGTCCATGACCTTGCGGGCAAGAACCGGCTCTGTCCTGAAGTGCTCATACATCCACTTGTAGATGTCGATGTGAAAGTTCGCCATAACCCCGTTATACCCTTGGTAACCGGCAATCCAGGAGTCCAAAAGAGTGGCGGTGTTTGCATTGAACAGGGCCAGCTTGGTTCCCTTGACCAACTCGACACGGCGTTTCTCGATCTCCAGGGAACAGGACACATCCTTGAGGAAGACCAGCTTGTCTTCCTTTGCTGCCCAGGCGAGAAAGTCGTCGGAAAGCAGTCTCAAATACGGGTAAGGACATTCATACAGGCCGAAGGTGACATCGCTCAGTTGGTCGAAAATGTCCTGGGCGTTGGCGTTGAAGACAGCACTGTCTTCATCGGCTTTTGCCAGACGGTTGGAGACCAGCACCACTGCATCGACTCCCGTTTGGGACATCGCTCCAAGTTCTTCTATTTGGGCTTGGTGGTCGTCGCTGGTGTGTCCGCTTGCAATGACCTTGATCCGGCCTTCGGCAGCCTCGACGACGGCCTTGGCGATATCGAGTTTCTCTTGTTGGGATAGAAAGAACATCTCGCTGGACTGGCAGACGGCGAAGATGCCGTCCGCACCCCGGTCGATGTACCAGTTGGTGAGAGCCTTCACTGCAGCAAAGTCAACCTTGTTGTCAGCGGTAAAAGGGGTGATCATGGTCGGCCAGCAGCCGTTATAGGGTGTTTTCATTGACATAACTCCTTAGATAAGTCCTGCTGCACGGGGCAGGAAGAGGGTGATCTCGGGGATGTAGGTGATCAGGATGAGGACGATCAGCATGACTATAATCGGCCAGATGATCTCCTTCATGACACCCTTGAGCGGGGTTCCCGATATTCCGCTGGTGATGAAGAGCAGCATGCCGAACGGCGGGGTGGAAAGTCCTACCATCATGTTGAAGGTGACCACGAGTCCGAAGTGAATCATGTCGATGCCCAGGGCGTTGGCCACGGGAATCATGATGGGCACGAAGACCAACTGGATGGTGGAGGTGTCCATGAACATTCCCAGGATCAGGATCACGACGTTGACCAGCAGCATGAAGGTCCATTTACTGCTTGTAATGCCCAAAATCCAATTGCCGATGTTGGTTGCCAGTTGCTCGCGGGCGACGATGTAGCTGATGATGGTGGCAGCCCCGATCATGATGCTGGTTGCCCCGACATCCTTGATCGTCATCTTGATTACTTCATACAAATCCTTGATGCCCATTGCCTTGTATGCAAAGACCGAAATCAGTATTGCATAGAGGCCTGCAATGGCACCGGCTTCAGTCGGGGTCATGACACCGGTATAGATGCCGACCAACAGGATGACAGGGGTCAACAAGGCGGGAAGCGCCTTGAAGGTGAAGGCCAGGAACGTTATCCAGACGATCTTCTCTCCTCGGGGATAGTTGCGCTTCTTTGCCACGATGGCGACATAGATCATGAGGAAAATAGCCAGCAGAATGGCAGGAACCATTCCTCCCATGAACAGGGCTCCTACCGAGGTGGAGGAGAGCATGGCATAGATGACCAAGGGAATGGACGGGGGGAAGATCGGGCCGATGGTCGCCGATGCTGCGGTGATGGCACAGCTGAACTCCGGGTCGTATCCATCGTCCTTCATTGCCTGGATCTCAATCTTTCCAAGGCCTGCGGCATCGGCGATCGCCGAGCCCGTCATACCGCTGAAGATCAACGAGGCAAGGACGTTCACCTGCCCGAGGGCTCCACGCATACGCCCGGTGAGACCGCCGGAGAACTTGAAGATCATGTCCGTGACCTTGCCGCTGTTCATGACGTTTGCAGTGAAGATGAAGAGGGGGACGGCTATGATGACATAGTTGGTGTAGTAGGTGTTCATGACCTGGTTGACGACCAGGCTCAGGTCTGCGCCCTTTACCAGCAGGTAACATGCAGCTGAAGCAAGCATGCCCAAGGCGATGGGCATCCTGAGAACGAAGATCAGGATGAAGACGAGCAGGGTAATGAATAAGGGAAAACTCATTTCTTTACCTCCCCGAGCAGTGGGTCGTAGTTGTGGTCGAAACTATCGGAAAGTTTTCCGGTAATGACCTTCCAGTCCTCGATGACCGGCTTGATGCTGTAGCCGATGATCGACAGGAGGAAGTAGGTGAAGGGGAGGAAGATCCAAGTGTACGAGACACGCAGGACCGGGGTTTTCTGGAAACCCAGGAAGAAGGAGTACTTGAAGGAGGGAATGACCATCAGGGCGAAGGTGACGATGATCAGAAGATTGCCCAGCAGTCGTGCAACAGCTGCAACCTTGGGGCTGTAGGCTTCATAGAGCATGGTGAACTGGACGTGTCCCTTGCGACGCATCGTGTAGCAGGCACCGAGGATGACCGACCAGCAAAATCCGATGACAATCACGTCCTGGGTCCAGGTAAGGGGATGGTTGACCACATACCGGAAGAACACCTGCAGGATGAATGCCAGAAACAAGAAGATGAAGGAGATGATCGGAATATAGACTTCCATAATCTCTCTTAAGAGCAACGCTAGTTTTCTCACGTGGTTGGTCTCCTGTTCAATTACAAGAAGAAACCCGGGGCAGGCAGCCCCGGGTTCGTAAGTGATTGCTTACTTTCCAGCAGCTACGACTTTGTCAAACATAGCCTTGTCCCATTTCTGAGCGTAAGGGCTTGCCAGATACTGTGCCAGAACGTGGTCGGCGAATGCATTCAGGTCTGCATTGTAGACCTTCAGGCCTGCGTTTTTGAAGAACTCGACCAGTTCAGCCTCAGCCTTGAGGTTGGTGCTGTCGCAATACTCGATGCCGGCCTTCACCCCTTCCATGACCCAAGCCTTCTGTTGTTCGGTAAGGGACTGCCATTTTGCTTCGTTGATGGCGGGCCATACCGAGTCAACCAAGTGGTTGGTGATGGTGATGGATTTGGTTACTTCATAGAACTTTGCGTTCTTGGTGGACGGAAGCGGATTGTCCTGGCCGTCGACGGTCTTGGTCTGCAGTGCCATATACAGTTCGCTGAAGGAAATCGGGGTCGGGTTGGCTCCCAGAGCCTTGCCCAGGAAAATCCAGGAGTCGGAGTTCGGCATTCTCAGGTTCACACCCTTGAGGTCAGCCGGGGTCTTGATCTCCTTGTCTGCAACGAGGTTGAGCTGGCGGGTTCCCAGGTACTGTGCACCGAGGGGGCGGATTCCCTGCTCCTTGGCGATGCGGTCGAACACCTCAGCACCGATGGGACCGTTGAGTACGCTGGTCATGTGGTCGTAGCTCTTGAAGATGTAGCCTGCGGTAAACATGGATACCCAGGGGCTTCCATCGGTCAGCCACGAAGCTGCAGTGGCGGTCATGTCGGCCTGGCCGCTCTTGACCGCCGATACTTCCTGCTCCTGCTTGAACAAGGATGCCGAATCGTAGGTGAGAACCTTGATCTGTCCATTGGAAACGCGTTCGACGGTTTCCTTGAAGACGCGCATGGCACCGGCGTGTGCATCGGTGGGGACTGCGGTCATGGTATAGACCAATTCAACGGGCTTGACTTCAGTTGAAGCTTGGGCGAATGCCATGGGAAGTACCAGGGCGGCCAGCAACAGGGTGACGATTACTTTCTTCATTGTTTCCTCCTCAGGACCGCAAAGCGGCTAACAATGTTCGATGCGTTTCCCGGCGTATGCCAGGAATATAAATCTGCTTAGCTGTAAAGCTGTCTTACAGGTTAATGATTGCATGGGTTTTCCCGTCTGTCAAATGGAAAATGTTGCAAATCGAAGAAGAATCCCCCGAGCGCTACGTAGGGTCGGAATTGTAAGTATAAGGCTGTTATATGTCATACAATATGCACAAAGACGTGGTATACTGTATACAATCATCGTTGAGGGACATCCATGTTTACCATTGAATTCATTGCACCATACAAGAATCTTGTTGCTACTGTTGAAACTGCCTTTGCCGAGCATCCCAAGCGCGAAGAGATTAAGCATGTCGTCAATTTCAAGGGTGTTCCTGAGATACGAAGAAGCACCTTGGTCGGCGACATCTTCATCGCACGCGGCTTGACCGCATCGTACCTCAATCAATTGTGGAAGGATGCAACCGTCATTGAACTGCCGATGAGTGGATACGACATCCTGCGTGCCATGAGTGAAGGAGTTCGTCTCCATGGTTCCAAGAGCATCGCCCTGATAGCTACCTCCAATGCCATCTACGGGGTAGATAATTTCTCCACAATCTTTTTACCACCGGTTGCAACCTATGAAATCGGCCCCTTGGACGAGGTGGAACCGATCATCCGCAAGGCTGTGAGCGATGGGGCCGATCTGATCATCGGAGGCAATTCGGTGACCATCAAGGCAAGAGCCATGGGGTTGTGTGCCCAACGGATCGAGGTAGGTAAGGAAAGTGTACGCCAAGCCATCGACGAGGCTTGGCGATTATGGCACTCAAACATCGAGGAACGGGTCCGGGTACAACGCTTGAATGCCTTGGTGGAGCATGTGCATGAAGGTATTATTGCAATCGACCAGGATAAGAGAATCACCATCTGCAACCAGTTCGCCGAACGGCTTCTCAACAACCAGGCACAGGAAATCTTTGATCGTCCTCTCTCTGAAATTGCTCCATCGCTCGCCGAACCCGATCTTCTACAGCTGCAACAGCCCGGTCTTGGTGATTACTTGGAAATCCAGGGCAATCAGGTTGTAGTAAACAGGGTTCCCATTATTGTGGATGGAAAGTTTCAGGCAGGCATCATCACGTTGCAGGAAGTGTCGCAGATTCAGAAGATCGAGACGAGAATCAGAAGGGAAGCGCATCAGAAGGGATTGGTCGCCTCCTATGATTTCTCAATGATGCTTGGGGAGAGCAAGGCATTCTGTGCATCCAAACGCTTGGCCCTCAGTTATGCAAATGTGAGCTCAAGTGTCATGATCGTCGGTGAAACAGGTACCGGAAAGGAGCTGTTTGCACAAAGCATCCATCGCTCGAGCCAGCGTTCAGGCGGGCCCTTTGTTGCCGTCAACTGCGCGGCATTGCCTGAGTCTCTCCTGGAAAGTGAGTTGTTCGGCTATGTGGGGGGTGCCTTCACCGGAGCTTCCAAGAACGGAAAAATGGGGCTGTTTGAGCTTGCCCATACCGGTACCATATTCCTTGATGAGATATCTGAGATGAGTCTTCACCTGCAAGGCCGCCTGCTTCGGGTGATAGAGGAGCGGGAGATCATGCGAATCGGCCACGATACCGTAATCCCGGTCGATATCCGCATTATTGCAGCAACGAATCGCAATTTGGAAACCTTGGTCGACCAAGGCCTCTTTAGGAAGGACCTGTTCTATCGGTTGGATGTATTGCGCCTGAACATCCCCCCGCTTAGGAAGCGGGGGGAGGATGTACTCTTGCTCACCAAGCATTTTCTCAGGCAGTTTGATGAGGCAAATGGTAAGAAACGGCACATGCTCGACCCCGAGGTCCTTCCAATATTACTCAACCTCCCTTGGGAAGGAAATATCAGGCATCTGCGAAATGTCTGCGAACGGCTGTCGGTTGTCATCTGCGAGACGGTCATCACAGCCAAGGATATATTGGCGTGTCTGGGGTCCAGCGATGAGGAAAAGCAAGTGCACTTGTGTGCGGAGGGTTTGGATGAGAAGGACAGACTCATAGCAATACTTCGCCAAACCAATAACAACAAGAAGGAAGCGGCACGTCTCTTGGGTATCGATCGCAGCACCCTCTATCGAAAATTGCAAAAGCACTCCCTCATGTAGTGTTGCGCGTCAACTGCGTTGCAGTGCAACACTCTTTGAGGGTTCATCGGCCTTTGAAGGTGGGATTTCTTTGCTTTGGGGACAGAGAATCGAGGAAAAATCTTATTTTTCAATGTTGGCATGATATGTGCATCAATGGGAACTGAAGAAAACAGACAAAGAACAATCGGTCTGAAACAAGAAAAGGAGTACATCATGAAGAAACTGTTCGTTGTATTGATGTGTGTTCTCGCACTCTCTGGAGTGCTTTGGGCGCAGGGTAATGCAGAGGCTGCAAAGTATCCAGATCGGGCCATCGAGTTCGTCATTCCCGGTAGTGCAGGCGGTGGCAGTGACATTTTAGGCCGTACCATCACCGACATCATCCAGAAATACAAGTTGGTTGACCAGACCATCACAATCGTAAACAAAGGCGGCGGAGCCAGTGCTGTATCACACGGATATGTGAACGCTAAAACTGACGTCGACTACTATCTCTTGACCTGCAATTCTGCAAACCAGCTCTCCATGCATGTCAACAAGAGCATGTCCCCCAAGGGCCCCTTCACCCCGATCGCCAACATGGCACTGGATGATATTCTCCTGGTTTCCCGCACCGACGGCAAATTCCCTGATTGGGCTTCGGTAGAGAAGGCCATCAAGGCAAATCCGTCCTCATTGACTGTAGGCCTTGCCGATGACCTGGATGCAATGGCTCTTGCCCTGCTCGAAGAGAAGACCGGAACCAAGTTCAATCCCTCGGCATACTTTGCTTCCAGTGGTGAAGTAGCTACCGCTCTGCTTGGCGGACACATGGACCTTGCCATCCTCAACCCGGTTGAGTGCGTTGGGTTGGTTGAGGGTGGAAGACTGACCGCCATCGGTTCGTTTGCTCCAAAAGCCATGTCCGCTCCGTTTGAGAAGACCCCGACCTTCACCGCTCTCGGTCATCCCGATGTTGTCATGCAGATGTCCCGTTCGGTCATCGGCCCTGCCGGCATGAGCCGTGAAGCACAGTTGTTCTGGAGTGATGTCCTTCAGAAGGTTTCTGAAACTCAAGAGTGGAAAGTTGGATACATCCAGAAGAACGTACTCGAAGGCCAGTATCTGAATGCTGATGACTTTACCAAATTCTATGCTGAATCCGAGAAGATGTTGCTTGATTTCGCGAAGAAGCTTGGGATTCTCTAACACTACTACGATTGAATGATCAGGGGGAAAAGCTCCCCCTGATTCTATAAAAGGAACATGGTATGGAATTAGCAATCAACCTCATCATCTTTCTCTTGGCAGGATATTGGTGCCAGCAAGGTTTGATGGTGTATTCATTTTGGAATAAGAATCAGCCGGGCAGCGGCTTCATACCGGTGATATTCTCGGTTATTCTCATGGCTTTTACGCTCATGCTAATACTGAAGGAAATCAGGAAAATTCTCAAGAATCGAAGCCATGAGACCCGCCAGGCAACTGTTCTCTCACTCTCAGACCTCCGCCCGCTGTTGCCGGTTGTGTACACCTTGGCAGCCATTGTGGTATTTCGTTTTGCGGGTGTGGTGGTTTCGATGTTTCTCACATCGTTTGTGTGGCTGCTATGCATCAGCAAAGTTCGTCTAGCCAAATCCCTGATAATCTCGGTCATTCTGACGCTGATGGTGTACCTGATCTTTGTCATGTGGTTGAGGATTCCCTTTCCTCGCAGCATATTCGGTTTCTAAAGAAGAAGGAGGAAGGGTATGAACAATTGGGAATTGTTGATGCAAGGCTTTTCAGTCGCTTTTACGTTCAGTAATGCGATGGCAGCTTTCATCGGAGCCTTGCTTGGCATAGTGGTTGGTGCTATGCCTGGAATCGGTGCAGCCGCGGGTGTTTCCATGCTGCTGCCGATGACGTTTAAAATGAATCCTACTGCCGGAATCATCATGCTTGCCGGCATCTATTATGGAAATATGTATGGCGGTGCGTACAGTGCCACCCTGTTGAATATCCCCGGCGATACCCCGGCGGTGGTGACCGCCCTCGATGGATACCAGCTTACGTTGAAAGGAAAAGCGGGCAAGTCCCTGGCTACCGGTAACTATGCATCATTCATCGGTGGGAGCATCGGCATTGTCTTTTTGACCATATTCGGGCCGCTTCTAGCGGAAATCGGTCTGAAATTCGGACCGGCAGAGGTGGCCGCCCTGATTTTCCTTGCGCTGACCTCAATCGGTTGGCTGCTCGGCGACGATCCGGTCAAGGGTCTGGTGGCAGCATGTCTAGGCATCCTGCTTTCGACCATCGGCATCGACGGGGCTTCCGGCAACGCCCGCTACAACTTCGGCAGCCTCAATCTCATCGGGGGTATTACCTTCGTGCCGTTGGTGATCGGCATGTTCGGTTTCAGCCAAGTGTTGGAGATGATCAGCGATTCCAAGGAGTTCAAGGTCGATGGAGTGAAGAAGCTTTCCATCCGTGAAAGCATGCTCAGCTGGGCGGAGTTCAAGGAAATTTTCTGGCCGTCGGTACGAAGCGGCGTGTTGGGCAACTTCATCGGCTTCCTTCCGGGTGCAGGAGCAACCACAGGTTCCTTCCTTGCCTATATCCTGGAGAAGCGCATTGGAAAGAAACGGCATACGCTGGGAACAGGCGAGATTACCGGTGTCGCGGTTTCCGAAGCTGCAAACAATGCAGGGGCGGTGGGGTCGTTTGCACCACTGCTCTCGCTGGGCATCCCCGGCTCCTCCACCAGTGCGGTCCTCCTTGGCGGTTTGATGATGTGGGGGCTGAGGCCCGGCCCGCTGTTGTTCGAATCGAATCCGGATTTTGTCTGGGGCCTGATCAGTTCCATGTACTTCGGCAATATACTCTGTCTAGTTGCCGGTATGGCGGTTCTCCCGTTTCTGGTGTCTTTCCTCAAGATTTCCAAGCGGGTGATGATTCCTATCATCATGGTCATCTGCCTCGTGGGATCCTATGCGGTTGGAAACAGCATCTTTGACATGGGCATAATGGTTGTTGCAGGGGTTGTGGCATTCTACTTGAAAAAACAAGCATTCCCATCCTCTCCTGTGTTGTTGGCTTTTGTATTGGCACCTCGGCTGGAGGTCTCGATGCGCCAGGCTCTCAGTATTTCACAAGGAAGCCTTTGGGTATTCTTCGAGAAACCGATATCTGCGGTGATTCTGATTTGCACCTTTGCTCTGCTGCTTTTTCCTGTGATACAGAAACTGATTGCTTTCTCAAAAGCCCGCAAGAACTGAAAAAGAGTGAAAAAACCTGAGACTCAGAATCCCTTCGTATGAAGGGAGAGCCTCTGTCTATCAAACTACCAAGAGGAAACAATGCTGATGAACTATTCAACCTTATTCAAAGATAATGCAAAAGTCGCTCAAGTTGGCATCATCGGAGCTAATGGCGGTTTCGGCTATTCATTTCTGGCACAGGTCCCCAGGATGCAGGACTCCCTTTCGCTGCGGGTCATCTGCGACCTGGATATGGATGTATCGAGAAAGCTGCTGGAGTCACTGAAGTATGACAGCTCGCGCTTTCATCCCTGCAGGAACCAGCGCGATATCGAACAGGCTCTGAAGACCGACGATCCCATCATCATCCTGGAGGATGGAACACTTCTGCCATTCTGCAAGATCGATGTGTTGGTTGAGGCTACCGGCTCTCCTGAGGTGAGCTCGGTGATGGCACAGGCGTGCCTGAAACAAGGTATTCATGTCTGTATGGTCTCCAAGGAAGCCGATTGCGTCTCGGGTCCCTATCTCTATAACCTCGCCAGGCAACACAACTGCGTGTATGCAATTGCCGCCGGCGATCAGCCTGCCAACCTCATCCAACTACTTAGTTGGGTCAAGATGTTGGGCCTTGAAATCATCGCCTGCGGCAAATCAAGCGAGTATGATTTCGTGTACGACCTTGAGACAGGCGTATTTGAATTTCAGGGACAGACTGCAGTGTTGCCGGACTTGGCAGACCATTGGCACCTGGATGGCATGCAAACACTCAAGCAACGCAGCAGAATTCTCTCCGACTTCCCCCAGTTTGCCGTTCCCGACTACTGTGAGATGAATGTGGTCAGTAATGCAACGGGCCTCAAGCCTTCCTGCGATCGTTTCCACTACCCGGTATGCAGGGTGGAAGAGCTTGCCGATATCTACATCCCGGTTGAGGATGGGGGTGTGCTTACCAAAACCGGGGTTGTTGATGTGTTCAACAACCTTCGCCGGCCCGATGAAGCAAGCTTTGCAGGCGGTGTGTTTGTCATCGTGCGCTGCCACGATGAGAAGGTTTGGAGCCTGCTCAGGGCCAAGGGTCATGTGGTCAGCCGCAACGGCAAGTATGCCTGCATGTACCTTCCCTATCACTTCATGGGGGTGGAGGCTCCGCTTTCGGTGGTGAACGCTTTCCGTCTCGGTCTTTCCACGTACGACGCTTGCACGCACCAAGCAATCATGCTCGCAACTGCAGAGCGCGACTTCAAGCAGGGTGAGCGGATGGACCTCAGAGGTCATCACCGCCTGCTCGATGATGTGCATGTCCAGTTGCTTAGCGCCCAAGATGCACCTGTTGATGCGGCTCCCTATTACCTCATCGCAGGCAGGACGCTGACAAAGGATGTACGAAAGGGTCAGACCATCACCATTGATATGCTCGACCTTGATGGCTCAGAGTTGGAAAGGATGTATAGGGAGGGTAAGAACGCATGAGTGAATGTCGCGTTCTGAGCACCAACCACGTGGGTCTGGTGGTGGAGGACTTGGATAGGTTTCTTGTCATCATGACCGAGCTGTTCGACTATACCATTCTCGATCGAGGTCCGCGGGATGTTGCAATCCAGTCTCTGGTGACAGGCCATCCCGATGCGAATGCCGAAATTGCCTATATCTCTGGAGGAGGCTTCACGTTGGAGGTTATCTGCTATGCCAAAACGGCAGGCACCGCCCGGTACCTGCCGAAGGTGGTGGATATCGGCCACTGGCACCTTTCAATCAATATCGAGGACATCGAGAAGACCCGCAAGGCTGCTGCAACGTACGGGCTGAGGGAACTTGGAAGTCTGATCACCGTCACAGCAGGGCCGAATACGGGCAATAAGATTCTCTATCTCGGAACCCAAGAAGGAATTGTCATTGAACTGACCGAGCGTCATGCATGACCAAGTGATTTGTGCAGATGTATTCCTGGAATCCCGACTTACCTGCGCGAGCTGACAAGTCGGGCATTTTCCATCCAACAAGCGTTTTTATTTTCTATTTTCTGATTCCTTCAATGGCTTGGGTCTCCCGGGATAAATCATGGGTGATGTCCAGGGAGGCAAAACTCTCACTGTCTGGAAGAATGAGATGATAGGTCCGCATGTCTCCAATTCCCAGAAGAGCCCTTTCAATGTCCACCTCAAGCAGATGACCCCCCTTGCTCCTGTCGGACGAGAGGAAATGGAGATGCCAGCCGCTCATATTGATGCCCTCAACGTACGGGGGACAGCGCAATGCTACGATGGTGCCCTCCAGATTCTCATACATATACTCCTTCTGCTGCGCGGCTATCACCGAAAGTCGTTGATAGGGTTTGTCTTGGGCTGGAACACTTCGTACCCGTATGGATTTGAAAAAGCCTGTCAGCTTTGCAGCATAAAAGCGGTTGAAGTCATTGGTTGTTGCTCCAATGACCTCATCCATATTCGTTTTGAGAGTCTCGATTCCCTCCAGCGAAGAGACTTTCCGCTCATCAATGGTAGGCGAAAAGTGGGTTGCCATGGCAAAGGGGACAAGCATTGAATCGGATGCCTGCACTACCGTACCATCGGCTTTGGCCTGGTAGACCACTGTGTCCAGCATGATCATCTCCCCGTCCAGGGTATCGAAGGTCCCGATTCCGGTGTCCCCCATGGTCTTCACCTCTTCAACGCTCACAAATCCATCGTACTCTCCGAGCAACAGTGCATTGAGCAGTGAAACCTGGGTGAGCCGGCCACTCTGCGTATCGAGGGATCTGCATCCTGCGAGCAGGAACAGTAATACTAAAAGACCGACCAGAGTGAACATACGTATACGTCGAATAGAATGATGCATGGAATGCCTCCAAGGGCGTTTGGCTTATATAATCATACAATCACAGTTACTACTTCGGAAACGAGAAATCGTGTTTTTTCTCTCGATTGAGAAGCACAAGCGTCAGCACTCCGGCCAGCACATCCGAGAGAGGAAAGGCGAACCACAGGCCCTTGGGGCCAAACAAGTAAGAGCATATGAGAAGCAGAGGTAACAGCAGAAGGAACTGCCTGCTGGTCCACAGCAGCAACGACTGCAAACTCTTGCCGATACTCTGAAAGTATGCTGCTCCCAGGCTCTGGATTCCGATGAGGGGAATGGTTGCCAGCACGATGCGAACCAAGGGGATGGTTGAGGCGATGAGGGTTTCATCACTGCTGAAGAGCACTGTCACCGGACGGGTGAACACTTGGAAGACGCCAAGCAGCACCATTGCAATACCAAGCTGCCACAGAAGGGAGAGCTTGATCAAAGAAGCGAGCCTCCTACTATTCCCTGCTCCATAGCTGAAGCCTGCAATGGGGGAGAAGCCCATCACCAAGGCGGAAAGGGGCAGGTAGGCGAGCATGGTCAGCTGGTTGATGATCGTGTATGAAGCCAAAGCCGCCTGCCCTGCAGTCTTGATCAGCAAGGCATTGACGGTGGCGATGATGAGCGTGGTTCCCAGCTGACGGACCAAGGAGGGAAGGCCGAGGGGAACAATCTCCTTGAGAAGTGGGAATGCAGGCTTGTGCGGCCGAAGCAGCAATTTCTTATGCATCAGCAGCGAGCATGCATAGATGCATGCACCTGTATGGCCGAGGGCGGTTGCCAGCGCCGCTCCCTTGATGCCCCAGCCGAACTTCAGGATGAAAAGGGCGTCCAGGACTATGTTCACGCCATTGCCCAGCAAGAGAAGCAGCAGGGCTTTCCCTGCCTTTCCTTCGGAGCGCAGAATCGCGGCAAAGAACGTGGAAGCACAAAAGAACGGGGTGAAGGGCAACAGGACAACCAAATACGAGAGAGCCTGTCCCTTGACGGCAGGGTTGTCACCTTTCAGAAGCAATGAAGGTGCCAGGAAAAAGAGAAGGGCCAGACTGCAGACGGTCAGCATAAGGGCTATGAAGGCAGCGCTGAATGCCGACCCGGCTCTTTTTTCGTCCTGCTTTCCCAAAGCCCGGCTGATCAGAGATGCCGAGCCTGCTCCGAACATTTGGGCGAACGCAACCAGAAACAGTTGGACAGGGGATGCATAACCCAGGCCGGCAAGAGCCAGTTCTCCCACCGCCCTTCCTAGGAAAATGCTGTCGGTGATGCTGTACAGCGAACTGGCCAGCAACGCGATAAGCGACGGTATGGTCAGCTTGGCAAGCAAGGAAGGCAGCGCATCGGTGGCAAGGTTTGTACGCATGCCCTATGATACACGACCTTTGATGAATCAGGATACGAGAATCTTGAAAACCACCTTCACTACTTCAGCTGGTTTGCCATCGACCAGATTGGGAGCATGGGGTTCACCGGGGAAGAAGAGAGCAAAGGTGGTGGTGTCGGCGTGGTAGCTTACCTGCCTCCTGCCTTTTAGAAACATGGCTTCCTTGGCCGGATCATACTCCTGTACAATCTCAAGTCCATCCTTGGATGCAATGTCCATGCGTTCGAAACCTGAAAGGAGAATCTGGACATCAACCTCTTTTCTGTGTATTTCATAGATGTCGCTTTCGGTCTTTTCCGTATGATAGGTGAAGAGGTTGTAGCGTACAGCGGGGTTATCGGTCTTATAGCTTCCGAAGCTCTGGTTCTTCAATACTCCACTCTCCAGAATTGTACAGACTGTCTCCAAAGCGGGAAGGGCTGGTGCATAGCGGTGCAAGTCGCTGAGTTTGTCAATAATCATCTCGAATTCTCCTTGTCATCAGCATATCCAAACCATTGCTTTTGGGAAAGGAGGAGGAAGGAAGAAACGCATCGATGCTTCTTATTCGGAATGATTCTTTTTAAGTATAGCGGTGCGCTATTTCCTTGATTTTCCTTGGTAAACACCATAGGATTTGCCTATGGGAAAACAAGCGATAGTCATTGGCGGAGGCTTCGGCGGCCTGAGCGCTGCAGCCTTGCTTGCACGGGATGGATGCACCGTTACGGTGATTGAGAAGAACGAGTTGCTCGGTGGCCGTGCCCGTTATTGGCATAAGGACGGGTTCACCTTCGACATGGGCCCGTCATGGTATCTCATGCCCGAGGTGTTCGAACGCTACTTCTCGCTCTTTGGGAAAAAGCGGGAATCGTACTTCAAACTCAAGCCGCTGGACCCCTACTACAAGGTGTTTTTCGGTGAACAGGGAGATGTTGAGCTTACCCCGGATTTCGACAAGAACATCGAACTTTTCGAATCCTTTGAAAAGGGTGGCGGTGAAGCCTTGAAAGCCTACATGGAGCAGTCGACCTACAAGTATGAGGTTGCGATGGAGGATTTCCTCTATCGCGACTACAAGCATATAGGTCAGTTCTTCAACCGACGCCTGATGACCGAAGGCCTGAAACTTGGTGTCCTCGGCAAGCTCGACTCCTTCGTCTCAGGCTATGTGCAGGACCGCAGGGCCAAGCAGATCCTCGAGTATGCCATGGTGTTCTTGGGTACCAATCCCTCCCAGGCTCCCGCCATCTACTCGATCATGAGCCATGTCGACCTCAAGCTCGGTGTGTTCTTCCCCGAGAAAGGCATGGCCGGGGCGGCCGAAGGGTTTGCCAACCTTTGCAAGGAACTCGGAGTAAAGCTGCTCACCGATACCGAGGTGACCAATATTGTCACCAAGGATGGGAAAGCCGTCGGGGTACAAACGAACAAAGGCTACTTTGCAGCCGATGTCATTGTCAGTTCGGCTGACTACCACCACACAGAAACTTCATTGATCAAGAAAGAGGAAAGAACCTACTCCGACACGTATTGGGAGAAGCGGGTGGTGGCACCATCCATGTTCATCGCCTACCTTGGCATCGGTCGTGAACTCAAGGGTCTTGAGCATCACAACCTTTACTTCGCCAAGGATTGGAACGGTCATTTCGATGATATTTTCAAGCGGCCCGCATGGCCGGACCAAGATCCCTGCTTCTACCTCAGCTGCATAACCAAAACCGACCCAAGCTCTGCACCCCAGGGGTGCGAGAACGTCTTTCTCCTTGTTCCCGTCGCTCCCGGACTCGCTGATACCGACGAGCAGCGCGAGGCATACTTTGCAAAAATGGTTGAACATGTGAAGAAGGTCACCGGTGAGGATTTGGGAAAGGATGTTTTGGTGAAGCGGCTGTACACCCATCGTGATTTCATCCAAGACTACCATGCCTACAAGGGCACGGCCTTGGGCCTGAGTCACACGCTGTTCCAAACGGCGGTGTTCCGCCCCAGACACCAAGCCAAGCAGATACCGAATCTGTACTATACAGGCCAATATACCCATCCGGGCGTAGGAGTCCCGATGGTGCTCATTGCAAGTGAATTGATTGCTAAGGAAATCCAAGAAACCTATGGTCGCTGAGAAACATGAACAAATTTTCAGAAGCGGGAGCAAGACCTATTACTTCAGTTCCCGTTTCTTTCCCCCTGCGGTGCGCAGGGATGTCTATGCATTGTACGGGTTTGTCAGAGTGGCTGACAACCTGGTGGACGACCAGCCGGTCGACCCGACGGCTTTTCACGCCTTTCGGAGGACATACACAGAGGCTCTTAGGTCAGGCAAAGCGAGCGGTGACGTAATTATCGATGCCTTTTTGGAACTTCAGAGACGCAAGCAGTTCGACCCAGCCTGGACCGAGGCGTTTTTGGACTCCATGGAACACGATCTTTCAAGCTCCACCTGCGATACCCTGGACGAGGTGCTCACCTATATCTACGGCTCAGCCGAGGTCATCGGCCTCTACATGGCCAGGATCATGGACCTGAGTGAAGAGGCCTTCGGCTATGCAGCAATGCTGGGACGGGCGATGCAGTACATTAATTTCATCAGGGACATCAAGGAGGATCTTGCAATCGGAAGGCGCTACCTGCCTCTTGGATCAAGCGGTCTTGCCTCCTTGGAACAATCCTACGCCCAAACGCATGAGAAGCAGTTTGCAGCTTTCATCAGGGAAGAGATCAAACGGTATCTACGTTGGCAGAAAGAGGCACAGAAAGGGTATCGTTTTATTCCCAGGCGGTATCGCATCCCGATTATGACCGCAGCGGACATGTACTGCTGGACCGCACAGCAGATAGCCAAGGATCCTTTCATCGTCTATGAGAAGCGGATCAAGCCGCCGAAGGCGAGGATCCTGAGAAAGGGCATAGCCCACACCCTAGGAGTCGCCCTGCCATGCAGATTCTCAGCAAAACAGAAAAGCTGATTCTTTTCCTGCTCCTCCCGTTCTATCTCATCGGCATCGTGCTGCACAGCATAGGCGCAACACTGCCGATGATGCTGGCCTTCACCCCCTATACCATTTTGGCAACTTCGGTCTTGGGATTCTTCTTTGAGGTGAAAGAGCGTAATAAGGGCCTGCTTGTTTGGGCGGCCGTCACCTTCGGCGTAACGCTGTTCTTGGAAATTGTGGGGGTGGCGACATCATTGGTCTTCGGTGCCTACACCTATGGACCGACGCTGGGACTGAAGCTGCTCGGCGTACCGCTTCTGATCGGCATCAACTGGACCATCATCATTTTGGGCATTGTACAGGTGGCACGTACAAGGATTGCGAACCCCCTGGCTGCAGCCTTGGTCACAGCTTCTTTGACCGTCCTCTTCGACTATGTGATGGAGCCGGTGGCCATTGCCTTAGACTATTGGACGTGGGCTGCCGTGGATATCCCGCTACAGAACTATATCGCATGGTTCTGCATCGCCTTTGTCTTCGCCTTTGTGTTTGCCAGGCAGAAGCTGGCTGCCGTCAACAAGGTCCCCACCCTGATCGTCATCGTCCAGTTCGTCTTCTTTGTCGGTTTAAGGACCTTTGCCGTATGAAACACTTCATCCTGATTTCACTACTCTTCCTTCTCATGTTCAACTTGTCTGCCGAAGTGCTCCCCGAACAGCAGAGTGCCCCCCTTGTGAGAGACATCGCTCCTCCTGTGAGGTACTGGAGCACACACCAACAGGGATTGCTTCCCGTCCAAACCCTTCCCGGTCTGGATACTCCGATCCAGATTCCCCTCAGGAAGGATCCCAAGCTTCTGGTGGTTCTCTATCACAACATCGTTTTCGGCAGGACGGGCAATGTCTATAACCGCGACCTCTACAACTTTGAACACGATTTGGCGTTTCTCAAACGCAATTTCACCATCACCAACTTCAAGAACGTCCTGACACAAGGTTGGCAGGCGAAAACCGACCAAGTGATCATCACCTTCGACGACGGTGACCTCTCCCTGTATGCGATTGTCTACCCGCTCTTTCGCCAGTATGAGCTGGAGGCGACCATTTTCCTGGTTCCCAACTTCATCGGCGAGGTCGGCTACATGAGCTGGGACCAGATCCGTGAGATGAGTGAGTACCGGACGGCATCGGGCAAGAAGCTCTTCTTCTTTGAATCCCACTCGCTCACCCATCGGATGATGGGAGAGATGGATGCCCAGGAAGTCCGACATGAGCTTGAGACATCCAAGCAGATCATCGAAGAGCAGATTGGAGAGAAGGTGACAGTCCTGGCCCTGCCGTTCGGCAGCGGTGCAGGGGATGGTACAATCATCAACGAGGCCTACGACCTTGGCTACCAAGCCATCAGAACCAGTGTTGCCCAAGTGGTGCCGACAAAGAGCATCAATGCCTGGGCCATCGGGGCGATGAACGTGGAGAACTACAGCACCGATGTTTTTGTGCAAAAGGTCCTTGCGTTGACCGGGAGGTAGGGATGAAAACTTCAGTCGTTTTATTGGCATTGGTAAGCTTGCTATCCTGCACCCTGTATGCAGAGGCGGTTCCCGTATTGAAGACCGGTCCGAGGGAGCTGGAGTTCGGGAATCTACATTGGAGGATGAAGACCAGCCTCACCCCGACAGCCCCCGGCCCGAACTACTTTCGGGGAACCGAGGATGCAGTGTGGGTGGATGACTGGGGCCTGCACCTGACTATAAATGAACATCAGGGAAAGTGGTGGGCAACTGAGATTTTCACCCGTGAGCGGGTGGGCTACGGTACCTATACCTTCACCGTTGAGACTGATATTACGCAATACGATGCTCATGTGGTTGCAGGCTTTTTCACCTGGGATACAGCACCTGAGGAGTATAATCGGGAGATCGACATAGAGTTTGCCGCTTGGGGTGAGCGTGACGGCACCAAAGTCCAGTACGTTGTCCAGCCCTATACCGACCCAGCCCGCATTTTTGTCTTCAAACCAGAGCTGAACGGCAACCTTACGACTCACCGTATTGTTTGGACAAAGGACGATGTCTCCTTCTCCTCCTACCATGGAAAGGTCGACCCCGACCTCAAGGAGAGTGAAGCCATGCTCATCGAGCGCTGGACTCATCCAGGCAGTCCGACACCGGGGCGGGTGCGGTTCCGCATCAACCTCTGGCTCTTTCAAGGAGCCGTACCGGCGAGGCCCGCCCACATGGTTCTTACTTCGTTTTCGTTTGTGCCCCTTTAAAGCCGGTTCTCACCTGGGCTCCCCACCCTCGGTTCTTTCTCATCGCACTGAAGTAGGCGCTCACCCGCCACAGGCTGATGACCTGACGCACTCCGAAATTCTCTACGATTGCCATCCACACCAAACGCAGCATATCCTTCTTGGCATAGAGCGGGCGGTCGAACTCGCTGATAAGCAGGGCGGACAAAGAGACGAGAATCCCCAAAAGAATGGTCGAGGTGAAAAGCGCCAAGGCGATGGGGATGTTGAGCAAGCCCATCAGGGCGCCGATAAACACAAAGACCAGTCCTTGCGCTTCCACAAACGGTCCGAGCAGCTCAAAGAGAAAGTAGTAGAGCATACCCACCATGCCCAGCCTTCCATAGCGGGGATTGGCGATCATGGTGCTGTGAAAGAGCAGGATGTCGATCAGGCCGCGGTGCCAACGGTCGCGCTGGCGGTGCAACACCTTCCACTTCTCAGGAACTTCGGTCCAGCAGTTGGCATTGCTGGCGTACTGGACCCGATAGGGCAGCTTGCGTTCGCGCATGTACCGTGAAAGCCGTACAACGAGTTCCATGTCCTCTCCCACTGTATCCTTATGGAACCTGCCGCTCTTGGTAAGGTATCCGCCGGTGGCGATGGTCCGGTCGCGATGGAAAATGCCGAATGCACCGCTGATGATCAACAGTACATTCAACCTCGCCCAACCGACCCTGCCGGTCATGAAGGAGCGGATGTACTCGAGGCTCTGCAGCCTGGGTAGGAATTTGGAAGGCAGGCCGATCGAGTCGAGGCTTCCCAGCTCGACATCACAGCCGTTGACCGGACAGATGTTGCCGCCGCTGGCAATGGTTTCGGTACTGTTGTCGAGCATGACCGAGACCGCCCTGAGCAGGGCGTCGGGCTCCAAGAGCGAATCGGCGTCGATGCCGCAGAAGAACTGCTTGGTGGCTACGTTCAGCCCCAGGTTCAAGGAGTCGGCCTTGCCTCCGTTGACCTTGTCCACCACCACCAGATTCGGAATGTTCTTGTTCTTGTAAATACCCCTGAGAGGTCGCGTCCTCAGTCGTTTGGGGACTAATTGATCACGTTTTTCAAGGTTGAAGTAGGTGATCAGCGTCTGCAGGGTCTCATCCTTGGACCCATCGTTTACGACAATGAGCTCAAAGTCGGGATACTGTTGGTTAAGCAGGCTGTTGGTGCTTTCGATGATGTTTGCCGCCTCATTGTAGGCAGGGGCGATGATGGACACCGACGGAAGCAGGCCCTTGGTGAAGAGCATGCGCTTGTCCTTCGCACGCCAAAGCCTGTTCTGTACTCCGGCCCCACGATAGGAGATCAGCAGCATGGTCAGGTATATGAGGTTGATTGTGACCGAATAGTAGACCAACAGGTAATTGAAGCGCACCACATACAAGGACAGGACTTCACCAAGACTCAGGTCGATGAGGTTGGGTAGTTCGGAGAGGAAAATGATCAAAGGGAAGACGGCAAGGGTGAGGATGAGCAGGAGGATCAGGGTCAGCCGCTGAGGTTTCTCCTGATGGACCTGCATGGAGGGTTTTCCTGTTTCCGGTTTGGCTATCTTCAGTGTCTTGTAGACGGCAGGGTGAAGATAGGCAAAGAACAGGAGCCTCAGGTGTTTGCTTCGTTTTGCAAGCTTTCTGACCAAGGAGATAAGTTGTTGCTGCTTGTGGATTTCTGTATTGGTATTGAGGAATTGCACCAAGCCGCTGATGTGCTGCTGCTCGATCAAGCTGGTGATCAAGTTCGTCAATTGCTCACCCAAATCCCCTTGATAGGCGGTCAGGATGTAGGTCAGACGGTTGTCCAGCACCTTGGCCAGCACCTCTGTCTCACTTTTACTGCGTGTTTTCTCAAAACGCGACAGATACTCCTTGAGCAGGGATGGGTCCTTGTAGGCCATCTCCGAGAGGCTTTGCACCAATTGATCACGCGCTCTTGAGTATTTGCTGTACGACAGCAGGGCGGCAATATTGCGCTTATCGGCAATGCGCGCATAGGCGCGGATAACATACAGCATCGTGCTTGGGAAGGGGCTCTCCAAGAATTCGGGCTCCAGCAACGCATGGGGAAAGTGCAGACGCAATGCCTCCAGTGCACACTTGCGCACTTGGATGTTCTTCTCCTGCGCCCGGCGGAGCAGGTAGGGTTTGAGCGCATCCGAAGGATACGCTATGGCGTACTCGCAGATAAGAAGCCCGAGATACGTTCGGTCGATGGAGAGGCGTTTTTTCAAGTAGGGGAGCAGCATGAATTCATAGCCGATCAAGAGGGCGCGATAGCGGCCAGCCATCCAGGGAGTCGCCCTGCCAAGGCGCCTGATCATGGGAAGGATGGCGCGCTTCTCCTTCACCCAGGCAAGAGCCTGGAACAGGTAGAGCACAACAACCTGACTTTTCTCTTCAGACAGTGCCTGAAGGAACAACGTCCGGTAGGAGGGAAGCGTGAGCATCGGCTTGAGGTGAACAGCCGACTCTATCCGCCTGACGAAAAAGGGTGAATGCAGCCGCTTGGTCAGTGTTCTGACTACTTTCGAGGTTGAGAGGAAGCTGAGAATCTGTTCGTGAACCGCCTTCTTCAGCAGCAGGTTGTCACTGAGCCTTCCGTAGAGCATGAGAAGGGTTTTTGCTTTGAAATGCGAGAAATCCGGCTGTTCTGTCTCCAGTTGGGAGAGAAAGAGAGCCTGGGCCTTGTCGAGCCTTCGTTTTCTGTCTGCACGCACCAGGCGCAGGATGATGATGCCTGCAAAGACGAGAACATTGAGAAGCATCACCGCACCTGTCAACAGTATTGCAAAGTTGCTGGACACCTCAGGCCTCCTTTGAAGCGATGAGGTTGACCAAGCCTGTCAACTCATACAAGGCCAAAGGCCGGGCCAGGAAGTGCTGGATGCCCAAGTCAAAGGCCCTCCGGACCGTCTGCTCCTGCTTGTTGGCCGACATGAGCAGGAAGGGAATTCCTGCCGTACTTGGATTACCCAAGAGCTCCTTGCGCAGGGTCAGGGCGCCGAGCTTGGGGACGAGCAGCTCGCACAAGACCAAATCAATCCCTCCCGCAAGCAGCATTTTTTTCGCTTCGAGCCCGTTGTCGGCCGTCAGAACCCGATACCGCTCCTTCTCTAATGTTTGCTTGAGAAGGTCACGGGAGAAGGAAGGCACATCCACAAGCAGGATGGCAAATGCCGAGCGACTGCCGGCCTCGCTTGAAGAGACGGCAACGATGCTTCCTGCCCCTTTCTTTCGTGCAAGGCGCAAGCGGAAGGCCGCCAAGGCATTGATATCGGAGGCCATCTGCAAAACATCGTTGCGACTGGATTCGGCGACTTCGTCGGAGTGGGCGATTCCCATCGAAACCGTGATGGGGACGATGAACCGGTCCTCCCCGGCAATGCGATTACCCAAGGCAGCAGCTCGTTCTATGGCCTGCTCCTTTGTCAGGGAGGTACATAAGAGGGCGAACATCCCTCCGGTGATGCGACATACCTGCACATGCGGATCTACACTTTGCAATACCACCTGTGAGAGAATGCGCATGGTCCGGTCGCCTTCGGTGCTGCCATGGTCGAGATTGATGCGTTCAAGGTTGTCGATGGCCAGAACCACGGAAACAAGCGGGCTGCCTCCGGCAAGCTCCTTGAGCATGAAGGCTTGATGGAACTCCTTGTTGTACAGTCCGGTCACCGGATCGCGGTACATGCTCTCCTGCAGATTCTGCAGTTTCTCCTCCAGCTCCTTAAGTTCGGCATCCTTCTCCTTGATCTGGCGCTCGGAGCTGGCGATGAGGGTGGAGAACACCGACGGGATGCCCAAGCCGTATTGTTTTCCCAGCAGCTCCACGAAGGAAGAGATCGATGAGAGGTAGGCGACGCCCCGTCTTTCCTCAAGAGTGGAGAAGAAACTCTCCCACAACTGGTTCTCGGCAAGCGTGGTCTTGGCGATATGCCTCATCTTGACATTCAGGGTGAACGGGGAATTCTCGAAGGTTTTCCTGATCTCCTGCTCCCCGTAAATGGTTATCAAACGCTTCACTACCTGGTCGAGCAGGGCGCGAACACCTCCCTCCAAGGGAAGCCTGAGCTGCTTGGATTGGATGAACAGTCCGCATGGCATGGTCTTCAGCGTGTTGATATGCTCTTCAATATTCTTGTCTATGATCGAGCCATGCTGCGGACAGATCAGGCGGATGGGGTAGCTTTCCAGGTTTTCCATTGCTGCAGCGAGAATCTCATGGCCGGGCATGTATACCTCGTGGAACGCCTTCATCCCATCGATGTAGTTCTCGTCGGCATACAGCTTCCAATCGGCGGTGATGGAGCCGAACAAGTCGCCGCTGATCAGAGCCTGCTGCTCGGGCAGGTAGCTCATGATGGAACCCGGGAAGTGCAGATAGGGGGCGAAGATGAAGCCGATGGAGGTGGTTTGGTTCAAGGTGTAGGAAAACGAGTGATGATTGACCATGTAGAACGGATTCTTGATGCCATAGTACTGAATCAACAGCGCTGCACGAGCATGACAGCAGATGTCTCCTTTGAACCCGGCTTTCTCAAAGAGCGGAATGGCGGCACACAAATCAGGGTCTTGGTGACTGCAGACGATGGCTTTCAGGTTGGAGAGGGGAAGCAGGCTCTGAACTTTCTCCAATACAATCTGGCCGTCAAGGACCGAGCCGGGGTCGAAGAGTATTCCCAACCCATCCTTGATGAAGAGATAGGGGTTGCATTGCAGGTTGTGATGGGTGTTCTCCGAGCCAACCCACCACAAACCCTGGGCAACCTCTACAGGTTTGGTAAGGTCAATCATCTGCTCTCTCCTTGGCAAAATACGCCTTGAGCAAGTCATAGCTTGCCTTCATTCTCTGTTGGTAAACCGGTTGGTTCCATCCAGGCAGAACAAGCGTTGCCGCCTCAGGCGCATCCAGGACGGTTTGCTTGATGCTATCGGCAACAACCACGCTGAGCACAAGCCCCTCGGTTGCCGTCGTAGCCAGTTGATCACGAAGCGGGTCGCTGTAGTATGTCCTCTCATCGTCGAGCACTCGTGCCGATGAAACATCGCTGACGTTGATGCGCGTCCAAGGAATGCGTACCGAGAGCTCTGTTCCCTCCATGTTCCAATGGTTGGTGTTCCCCTCCAGGCTGCCGTACCGTAAAAGACTGGCATCCTCGTACTTGGGCTGGATCACCGTCCCGTCAAGGAGTTTGCGTTCCTTGTTGATCAATTTGCTCATCGGCTCAAAGAGGCCGTCAGTTCTCAAGTCGGCGGAGGTGCTGAAGTGGTAGGTGGTGTAGTTCGCCTCCTTGAGGGCAAGCAGGCGGGAGCCTGCAAAGGAATCGAGCACTACAACATACTCCATGCCCGAAGGGGCAAGGTGGTCGAGAAGGGGGGCATGCTTGAGTTCTCCACGATCACGGTAGAGGGTGTCGATGCCGATCAAAAGCTGTTCGGCTCCCAAGTCGATCGGGCGTGCGAGACTGATGTCCACATGAAGGAAGGAGGCGTCGGCACGCACTTCCATTTGCCGGACCAAACCGTCCCCGACAACGGCAGCCCCGCTTCGCTTGGGCTTGACCGCCTCATAGGCAAGGATGCCGTAGTTCTGCTCGGGGTCGATGGCGTTGTGCCATAGTATCTGCCGGTCATAGGGGACCATGTACGGTTCGGTGGTCCAGGTTTTCTTGGCCCACTCGTCCATCCACTCAAAGATGATGCCCCCGCTGTATCCTTG
>WARQ01000279.1_pt1 | contig 47091 bp, 41 predicted proteins | sample 4769161 | NCBI WGS metagenome assembly WARQ01 (sample SAMN08893024, study PRJNA449175) | gut metagenome | isolation source: rumen sample fed with dry roughage | host: buffalo | place: India: Nagpur | collected 2016 | reverse complement strand
GATATATCGTAAACTATTGTTTCTTCTGCCTGCTGGGATTTACATGCACCATGCAGTGCTTTACCTGGGGGAAGTTCTTCTCGATGGCGTGATGGACGCGTTCGGCGATGGAGTGTGCATCCACCAGGCTTTGCAGACCATCGGCGGAGATTTCCACGTCGACATAGCAACGAGAACCGAAGGTTCTTGTTCGCAGCAGGTCCAAGCCGCGGACCCCTTCCTGGTCGAGAATGACGGTGCGAATTTGCTGAACCGTCTCCTCCTTGCAGGCACGGTCGACCATTTGGTCGGCCCCGTCGCGGAATACCTGCACACCGACACGGAAGATGAAGAGGGCGATGATGATGGCTGCAATGGAATCGGCGATCGGGTACCCCATGCGGGAAAAGAGGATGCCGATCAAGCCGCCGGTGGTGGCCAGCACATCGCTCTGTGAGTCCCAGCTTGAGGCAAGCAGGGCCGAAGAGGCTGTCTTCTTAGCCGCCCATCGGGTATAGAGGAACATGATCTCCTTTACTACGATGGAGACAATGGCTGCAATGACGGCAAGCAGGCCGGGGACCGGTTTCTCATGGTAGGAGCCTTTTATGATTGAGGAGATTCCATCAACGAGCAAGCCCAGCCCCACGACCATGATGATACCCGACAAAAGAATGGCTGCAACGCTCTCCAACCGTTCATGTCCGTATTGGTGCTCTGCATCGGACTCTTTTCCGGCCGCAGAAATACCCACCGAGGCGATGACCGAGCTGACTACATCTCCGGCGTTGTTGATACCGTCGTTGAGCAGGGCTGCCGAGTGAGCGACGACACCGATGCTGATCTTGCTGATCGCAAGCACCACATTATTGAAGATATTGATTTTTGATACAGTCAGCGCAAGGTTTGTTTTCATAGGGCATCTCTCTGCATAGAATAAAGACATCCGCAGGATTTGCAGTCCCGCAGATGTCTTTTACACACTAGGGCCGTTTGCCCTCTTTGTCAAGGAAGAGCCCCGGATTGCTCCAGGGCTCTCCAAATCAAGCTTTAGGTTTGGGATAGTTGATGATCAAGTGCAAATCGTCAAGCTGCTGCTGGTCGACTTCGGACGGTGAATCGTCCATCGGGCTGACTGCAGCCGTATTCTTCGGGAATGCGATGACCTCGTGGATGGATGTCTGCTCGCTCATGATCATCACCATACGGTCGACTCCCGGAGCAATGCCGCCGTGCGGGGGAGGCCCGTAGCGGAAGGCATTGAGCAGGAAGCCGAAGCGCTCCTCTGCTGTCTTGTCATCAAAGTTGCAGATGCGGAAGATGCGCTTCTGAAGCTCGACATCGTGGATACGGATCGAGCCGGAGGCTACCTCATACCCATTGAGGACCAGGTCGTACAAATCACCCTTTACGCTGCCCGGATCGGACTCGAGGGTATCGAGGTACTCGGCCTGGGGCATGCTGAACATATGGTGTGCGGCCTCCCAGTGTCCGCCTGCCTCATTGTACTCGAAGAGGGGGAAGTCGATGATCCAGCAGAACTCGAAACCCTTTCTGATAAGGTTCAGGTCCTTGCCGAGCTTGGTACGTACGGCACTGAGGCTTGCACAGCACTTCTTCCAGTTCTGGTGGGCGACAAAGAGAATCATATCCCCTTCGTTGGCACCGAGTTTTTCGACAAGCTCAGCTTCAAGACCGCTGAAGAACTTGCTCACTCCACCCGAAAGATTCTTGTTCTCACCCACCTTTATCCAAGCAAGCCCTTGGGCTCCGTAGATCTTGGCGGCATCCTCAAGCTCGGTGATGTACTTGCGGGAGAAGTCCACACCTTCGGTTTTGGGAGCGCACAGTGCCTTGACATACCCGCCGTTGGCGACGATGTCCTTGAATGTGGCAAAGCTGCTCTTTTGGGCCAGGTCGTTCACATCACTGAGGGGAAGGTCGAAACGAAGGTCGGGCTTGTCGCAGCCGTAGGTATTCAAGGCATCGTTGTAGGAAAGCCGTCTGAAGCGTGCGGGCAGCTCGTAGTTCATGACTTCCCTGAAGACGCTGTTGAACAGGTCCTCCATTAAGGAAAGGACATCGTCGCGTTTGACGAAGCTCATCTCAAGGTCCAGCTGGGTAAACTCGAGCTGACGATCGCCGCGGGCGTCCTCGTCACGGTAACAGCGGGCGATTTGGAAATACTTGTCCATGCCGCCGACCATGAGAATCTGCTTGAAGAGCTGGGGGCTCTGTGGAAGTGCATAGAACTTGCCTGCATAGATTCTGCTGGGAACCAGGAAGTCGCGGGCACCTTCGGGGGTGCTCTTGATCAAGGTCGGAGTCTCAATCTCATAGAAATCGCGACTTGCAAGGTACTTTCTGCACGCCAAAATGAAATCATGCCTCAGCTTGAGCCGCTGCTGCATGCCTTGGCTGCGCAAGTCAAGGTACCGGTATTTGAGCCTGAGGTCCTCGCGTGTCTCCTTGCCGTCATCGATCTGGAAAGGAAGAGGGGCGCAGCGGCTGAGAATCTCGATGCTCTGTGCCTTTACTTCAATCTCGCCGGTGCTCATCTCGGGATTGACCATGGAATCGGGCCGAAGGCGGACGAAACCGGTGACGGCAATGCAGTATTCGAGACGAAGCTCGCTTGCAACAGCCTGGAGAGCTGGTGACGCATCGTCATCGACCACCACCTGGGTGATGCCGTAACGGTCTCTGAGGTTGATGAAATGCAGTGCGCCATGATTTCGGTCACGGTGCACCCAGCCATTGAGGACGACGGTTTTTCCGTTGTCAGCCTTGGTCAGCGCCCCGCAGGTAGTTGTTCGTTGGGAAAATACTTCTTCAGACATACTCGGTCCCTCTTGGGTCTCCTTTGTAAAGTATTGTCATACTATCGTAAGAGGACCCAAAAGGCAATTGCTCCTAGGAAGAGAGGGAACGAACAACCACTTGTTTTTTTTGCAGGTATTCGATTGCCTGTACAGCAGCTATGGCGGCACTGGTGGTAGTGGTGTAGGGAATCTTCAGTCGCATGGCGATGCTGCGGATCTCATCGTCGCTGGCGTGTGCCTGGTAGCCCATCGGTGTGTTGATCACCAAGGCAATCTGCCTGCTCCTCAGATAGTCGATGATGTTCGGCCTCCCCTCATGGACCTTCTGCATCACCTCACACAAGATTCCCTGTTCGAACAGGAAGCCTGCAGTTCCCTTGGTTGCCGCTACTGCAAAGCCCAGGCCTACCAGCTTCTGTACAACCGGCAGAATGGTGGCGCGGTCCTTCTTGTTGACGCTGACAAAGACCTTTCCTGCAACAGGCAGCTTGTTGCCCGCGCTGATCTGGCTCTTTGCGAACGCCTCGCCGAATGTTTTACCTAGGCCGATCGACTCTCCTGTTGAGCGCATTTCCGGTCCGAGGGCGGGGTCGACATTGGAGAAACGGTCGAAGCTGAACACCGCTTCCTTGACCGCCCACCCGGTCCTGCAGGTTCCCATCGCCCTGCCTCCAACGGTTTTCACCAAGCCTTGGGAGACCAAATCCTCTCCTTCCCAGACCCGTACCGCCGCCTCGATGAGATCGACGCCAGAGGTCTTGGCAATGAAGGGAATGGTCCTGGAAGCGCGGGGATTTACCTCGATGAGGTACAAGAGCCCGTCCTTGGCGGCAAACTGGATGTTCATCAGACCCCTGGTGTCCAAGGCTATGGCGAGCTTGTGCGCCCAAGCCTGCATCTGCTCCAGGATCTGGGGACTGGACTTGTAGGGTGGAAAGACGGCGGCCGAATCGCCGCTGTGGATTCCAGCAGCCTCGATATGCTGCAGTATTCCTCCGATGTAGAGGCTCTTGCCGTCACAGACCGCATCGAGGTCATACTCGAAGGCATCCTCCAGAAACTGGTCAACCAGAACGGGAGCCTCTTCGCTGGCCTCAAGGTGCGTGAGCGCAAGCAAGGCCTCTTCATCATAGACGATGTACATGCCTCGTCCCCCGAGTACGAAGGAGGGGCGGATGAGGACGGGAAACCCGACTTCCTTGGCCAGGGGAAGGATATCCTCGGTTCGTTTGGCACTGCGGTTCTTCGGCTGCCTGAGGCCGAGCTCGGAGACCAGGGCGGAGAATTTTCCACGGTCTCCGGCATCAAGCAGTCCCTTCAGGCTTGTTCCGACTATCGAGGCGCCTGCCTTGATCAGGTCGCCGGCAAGGTTCAGCGGGGTCTGTCCTCCCAATTGAACCACTACATGCTTCGCTCGTTCAAGACGCAGGATTTCCTTGACCTCCTCGGAAGCCAGACTCTCCATATAGAGACGGTCGGAGATGTTGAAGTCGGTCGAGACTGTCTCCGGGTTGCTGTTGATCATGATGGTCTTCTTGCCCAACTTGCGGTAGGCAAGGGAGGCGAGGGTGCAGCAGGTGTCGAACTCCAAGCCTTGGCCGATCCTGTTCGGACCGCTGGCAAGGATGACTACCGCTTCTTCTCCCATTGGCTCGGCCTCGGTCGTTTCGTCGTAGGTGGTATACAAATAGGGAGTGAGGGCATCGAACTCACCCGAGCAGGTATCGACATGATGATTTACCGGGTGCATTTCATAGGCATAGCGCAGCCGCTCGATGGCCTGTGGCGTTTGTGAGGTAAGGAAGGCGAGATGACGGTCGCTGATACCGGCCTTCTTTGCATCGAGCAGGGTTTGCTGATCGAGCTTGGAGCGGATGGCTTGTTCCAACTCGTATTGCTGCACCAGCAGATGCAGGAACCAGCGGTCGAATTTGGTGATTTGTTCGATCATAGGCAGGCTGGATGGCCCTTTTCTGACCAACGTGGTATAGGCGGACAAGAGTCTCAGCGGGTGTGCACTGCCTAAGAATTGCTCCACCTCCACTTCGCTGTAGCGGCCGATCGCAACCAGGTCGCACAAGCCTTCCAGCTTGCGTTCGGATGCACGGATGGCCTTGTTCAAGGCCTCCAAGGCGGTTCTCCCCAGCGCAAGGGCTTCTCCTACGCTTCTCATTTGTGTTCCCAATGCCGAGATTGGGAGGGGGAACTTCTCCAGCTCGAAGCGAGGGACCTTGACGGCACAGTAGTCCAGCACCGGTTCGAAGCAGGAGACCGATTGGCCGGTGATCTCATTGACCACCTCATCCAATGTATAGCCTACTGCGAGTTTCGCCGAGCAGCGGGCGATGGGAAATCCGGTTGCCTTGCTGGCAAGGGCCGACGATCGGGAGACACGCGGATTCATTTCGATGACCACCATTCTCCCTGTCTCTGGATGGACTGCAAACTGGACATTGCTGCCTCCGCAGTCGACTCCTACCGCACGCAGGATTGCTATTGAAGCATTACGCATTGTTTGGTAGAGCTTGTCATCCAGCGTCTGGATGGGAGCGATGGTGATGCTGTCCCCGGTATGCACTCCCATGGGGTCGATGTTCTCGATCGAGCAGACAATGATCGCGTTGTCGGCTTTGTCGCGCATAACCTCCATCTCGAACTCCTTCCATCCAATCAAGGACTCCTCGATGAGCGCCTCGCCGGTCGGGCTGGTCTCGAGGGCGTGGAGCAGAAGTTCGGGGAACTCTTGTTCGTTGTTGGCGATCGAGCCACCCATTCCTCCCAATGTATAGGAGGGACGGATGATGCGCGGATAAGGGAAGTCTGCAAGTTTCGACTGTGCTTCAGCAAGCGAGTGTACAACATGGCTGTTGGCGCTCTCCAAGCCAAGTCCCTCCACCACTTGTTTGAAGGAGCCTCGGTCCTCGGCAAGTTTGATGGAGGCTATGGAGGAGCCGATCACCTCGACCCCGTACTGCTCGAGCAATCCCGCCTTGTCCAGTTCCAGGGCAAGGTTCAAGCTGCTCTGGCCTCCCATGGTGGTCAGGATTGCATCGGGTCTCTCGCGTTGAAAGATTTGTTCGACATATTCTACCTTCAAGGGATCGAGATAGACCTTGTCGGCCAAGGAGGGGGTGGTCATGACGGTTGCAGGATTGGGGTTGAGCAGGATTACCTCATACCCCTCTTCCTTCAGCGCCTTGACCGCTTGTGTCCCGCTGTAATCGAATTCGCAGGCTTGGCCGATGACGATCGGGCCGCTGCCGATGACGAGAATCCTCTTGATGTCGGTTCTGGCACTCATGCTTTTGCCTCCTGTGCAGTCCGGATGAAGGTATCGAAAATCCATGAGGCATCCCGGGGGCCTGGTGAGGCTTCGGGGTGGAACTGTACACAGCATATGGGCTTGGTGGTGTGATACAGCCCTTCGACGGAGTTGTCGTTGGCGTTGCGCAGCCAGACTGCGACCTCGAAAGGCAGGGAATCCTCCTGGCTTGCGTATCCGTGGTTTTGGCTGGTGACAAAGCAGGCTTTGGTGCGGATGTCGATGACGGGGTGGTTGCCGCCATGGTGGCCGTACTTCATTTTATACGTTCTTCCTCCCAGCGCCCAGGTGATCAGCTGGTGGCCCAGACAGATGCCGAAGACAGGTAGAGAGTCCATAACCGCTTTGGTCATCGTCACTGCTTCGGTAAGAAGGGCCGGGTCCCCGGGCCCGTTGGAGAGCAGCATTGCATCGCAGCCGCTTCCAAGTATCTCTTCTGCCTGGACCGAAGGGGGGAAGAGTGTAACGGCGATATTCCGTTTGTACAGCTCGGCGATGATGGAACGTTTGATACCGAAATCCACCACGGCAAACCTGAGCTTCGGATGCTTGGGGAGGTTGGGTAGCTTCGGGTCTGTAATCGTCTGTTTTGTTGCAACACCTTCAATAAGATTGCGCTGTCCGACATGCGGGTAGGCTGCAAGCTTTTCGAGAGCCCGGTGGTATTGGTGGTCTGTCAGCTTCCCGTCCATGGTACGGAAGACTGCTGCATTCTGTGCACCATGCTTTCTCAGATGGATGGTAAGACAGCGGGTGTCGATGTCGGTGATCCCGACTGTTTTATGCTCGGATAGGTAGGTATCTAAAGAGACCCTCTTCAAAGGAAGAGGGCCTTCATATGCTGCTCGAACAATAAGAGCGGTACAACAAATGGGACTTGGAGAGGAAATCCCCTCATCGAAATCAGGCTCACAGCCATAGTTTCCTATGTGCGGATAGGTCATGACCACCATCTGTCCATGGTAGGAGGGATCGGTCAGAATCTCCTGATATCCGGTCATACTGGTATTGAAGACGAGCTCTGCTGCACAGAGATGATCGTCAAGCAACGGGGCTTGCAATCCGAACCCGTTGCCCTGATACAAGGTTCCGTCTTCGAGAAGTAGAAAGCATGTGTTCATGGCTGCTCCATCCGCTTAAATTGTAGGGATGATAGCCAAAATTGGAATATTATGCAACAGATTCTGCATTAATATACAACAGAACCCATAACTAAAAGAGCTTATGCAACAAAAAATATAAGATTTGTTGCAATTACTTCTTCTTTTCCTTCTTATTCAACGTAAAGTTCTCCGGGTTGAATGCATCACTGCCCAACCACAGGTCGATTCTCAATCCGCTGTCCGAATTGTCAACACTGGCATGCTTGATCTGCCAGCCGATGAGTTTCAGTCGTGCATCCCACGCCATATCGTGGCCGGCCATCAAACCATAGTATTCGGCGAGCTCTGGTCTGCTCTTTTGGGGATTGAGGGAGTTGTAGATTCGCTGAATCTCCTCCTCCGACCTCGGCCGGTCGTCGAAGAAGCTGATATGTGCACCATCGTCTTCCTGGTGCAGGGAGACGACGAGTCGGAGGGGATTGCCTTCGAGCAGGAAGTTTGTTACTTCCCCAATCAGTCGTCCGAGAAACTCTTTTCGTTTCATGTGGTGAAATCCTCCTTCGGGCGATTGGTCTTGTACCATTGCAGGATGGCGATGAATAAACTTGCGGTCAGACCTCCTGCAAATCCATTGTTATAGAGGTCGAGGCCGGCATGCCAGGAAGCCGTTACTTCCACCATGATCAGGTGGATGAAGCCTGCAAGCAGGCCGGCGATGATGCCGAATTGACCGGCGATGGGTGCGAGTGTGGTGGCAAAAAGCGCTGCAAGCAAGGGCCCGGGGGCTGTAAGGGACTTGCCGAACAGCAAGGTGGAAAGAATGACTCCTACAACCACCGGGGTGGTGTTTTTCAAGGTTTTGCCGAAACCTCCGAAAGCCATGATGGTGAAGATTCCTCCGATGACCGGGCCGTTGATGACACCTCCAACTACCAGTACATAGGTCCAGTACAACAATCCGAGCAGGCCGATGTTCAGCAGCGTACCGCCGAAATACCCGGTGTCGAAAAAGTCGTAGGGAAGCCGTCCGGACAGCTTCTGGATGGCAAGCAGTCCTTGCATGCTGCGCTTGGGTTTGTCGACGACGATGGCGGTGATAATGAGGGCGAGGCTGAAAACGGGGACAAGCAGGGTGAGGGAAAGGGAGTACGCAGTATTCCATGCAATGGTTATGGCTTGCATCTTGTTGGATGCGAGCAGCAGATTCGCTGCAAACAGGCCGATGAAGCCGCAGCTGAAGCCGACGTTGTACAGATTGTAGCCTTGATGAAGCTGCAGCATCGAGCCGGCGACTGCAGGGAGGATGAAGCCTGCAGCAACTCCTGAAACCAACCCCAGAGGGATGGAAAGTGCATAAGGAAGGCCGAGGGAGAACATGACATAGGTGACCAGCGGTCCGAGAGCGGTGCCGAACAGGGCGATGAGACTGTAGGAACCGAAGGTTTTCCGTGCGAGCTTGCTGGCAATCCATACTCCCAGGATGAGGGGAGTGCAGTTGAGCAGGGTGTTGCCGAAGAAGGCGAAGCCCATCATCGTCAGGATTGCAGAGAGGGTGGGTCCGGAAAGACTGACGGTGGCAAAGTAGACCAAAACCAAACCAAGCGTTCCTACGGTTGCGGCATTGAAGAGAGCAGTTCCCACCCCGTAGAGGGTGAAATCGTTGATCAGGCGAGCACTCTCCTTTTGGAGCAATACAACCTGTCCCACCACCTCGAGCGGGCCCTCGAGGGCCATGGCGGTAATGAAGAGCAAGGTGATAAGTAGAACCATCAGAAGATATAAAAGCTTTTCACTACGCTGCACGGTGCCTCCTCTGGTATATAGGTATGCTACCGATGGATAGGCTGCTAGTCAAATAAAAAAGCTGCCTCTTTCGAGACAGCCTGGCTGTAATGCCTGCAATTCAGTACCAGAGCTTGATTGAACCGCTCACAGTGGAGAGGTTCACCTTGTTTCTGGCGCTTCCCGTCTCAAATGCCGCACTCTTTCCCATATCCTTATCATTGAAAACTATCTGGCCGCTGGTGCTGGAGGCTTGGATCTTCAGGTTGGAGCTCTGCTTCAGATCAATCTGCACGGAACCGCTGGTCGAGGCGGCGTTCAGCGATCCTCCATCAAGGATCTTCACCTCTGCCTCAATGCTGGAACTGATGGATTTGAGATTTGCATCCTGAGCCTCTACGCTCTGTACTTCGATGCTTCCGCTGGTGCTCATCAGTTCAACCGAACGCTTGCCGGCAACTTCACTTCCATTGATGCTGCCGCTGATGCTGCTCAGTTTGATGCTCTGATCGGCTGTCAAGGTCAAGAAATCGATCTCTCCGCTGGTACTCCTGGCAACCAAAGTACTGCCCTGGATGGGGTGCAGGATCCGGATATCCCCCGAGATGCTGGAAAGCTCAAGGCCGTCCAGGCGGGATGCGGGCAGGGTGATGACCAGCGCCGAGGGGGAGTAGGAGAAGAAGCGGAAATACCATGCTTTCTTGGGTTTGACGTCCACGTTCAGGCTCCTGCCGGTTTTCGAGACCGACAGGACGTCCGACTCATTTTTTCCAATCGAAACGGAAGCGCCTTTGGCGGCGTTGTCCACTTCGATGACGATGTCATTGGAAATCGTAGAAACCTTCAGCGAATCGGTGGTTGCGAAATCGATGGACTGGTTGGTCCGGCTGTCCCTGCTACGGATGGTCCACCCTCTGCTTACGGTGAAGCCGAGGGCCAACAGAACCACCAGAATTATCAGGAAAATCTTGTTGGCCTTGGTATCTTTGAGCATATCAGCTTCCCTGGTGGAATCGGTCGTCCCAATCCCGTTCCTTGTTGAACATTTCGCTTTCCATCTTTTCGACCTTGCGCTTGAGTCTCTCGTACTCGGCTTTCAGCTCCGCTTCACTCTGCTTGGGTTCGTCATTGGAGTAGATTGTGCTCTCAGAGTAGTCGTATCCTGGATTCATGGGAATCAAGAGGGCGGCAGCCAAGTAGATCAAGGCTCCCGGGAACACTCCGGTGACAAGCACCACCAGGAAAACAATCAGACGAACTGGGTCGGCGGGCAGGTCCCTCCACTCAGCAAGGCCGGTGCAAACCCCGAAAATCTTTCCCCGAGGGGATCTGTACAATTTTTTGGTAGCCATAGCAATCATTCCTTCCATTCCTTATCTTGCATACCTTCAGGCTTTGCCTTCCGGTTGTTCATTATTGTTTCCAGATTTGCCAGCCTCTGCTGCAAATCATCGATACCCTTCTTCAGTTCAGTCCTATTGGATGTCTGCTTCCATTCAGTGAAGGATGGATCGACCGTATTCCGGTTTTTCCCGCTTTTGATCTTGGTGGAACTGTAGGTTCCCGGAGGGAGTCCCATCTCCATCTCCCGCATCCTGAGGGCGGCATCGATCTTTTTCTTCCTGAGGTTGTACCGATGATCGATGGTGGAAATGATGATGATGAACGTGAAGATGACAGATAGAATCCAAATAGCTTCCATGCTTCGCCTCTACTTTACAAGCCGGCGCGCTTGCGCAGTTCAGCGATTTCGGCATCAATGTCATCCATCTCTTCCAGGTCCCTGAACTTGTCGTCGAGAGAAGAATTGGTGGACCGATTCATCTCATTGTTTGCCTGCATCCGGTCGATCTTCTCTTCCATATCGCTGAACCGACCGAAGGTGCTGCTGTCGTTGGCACGCTTGAGAGCCTCCTGTGCAGCCTGTTCTTCGCGAGCACGCTTGGCCCGCTCAACCATCATCTGATACTTCTGCTTGACCGTGGTAAGCTTGTCCTCGATCTGATTGATCTCGCTCTTTGCAGTCCTGATCAAGTCGTCGTATGCACTGAGCTCAGCCTGCAGCTGATCAAGGGCCGCCTTTGCCTGCTTTCGTTCCAGCAACGCTTCCCTGGCCAGATCCTCCCGACCTTTGCTGATGGCGAGCTCCGCTCTGCTCTGCCAGCGATCGACAGCACTGAGCGCCTCCTTGTAGGTGCGGTCGGTTTTGGCTCTGCTGGCCATTTTCGCAGCGCAGGAACTCTTCAGCTCGATCAGGGTATCTTCCATCTCCTGCATCATCAACTTGATCATCTTTTCCGGATCTTCCGCCTTGTCGAGCAGTGAGTTGATATTTGCGTTGACAATATCTAAGAATCTTGAAAACACTCCCATACTTCTCTCCTTAGGTAGTAGTACCACCTGTGTTCGTGAAAATCTAGATGCACGAATCGTGCCAACTATTAAAAGTTTAAAGAAAAATATCTAAATCGCCATTTTGCCTAGGATTGCGGCCCTTCCTCTTTTCGCTCTCACCAAGCTGTGCTACCCTAACGCTGGTGAAACCTGCCAAGGATGGCTAAATTTACCAAGTGAGGTGGAGTGTATGGAAGCCGTGCAAGCCGGATACAATCAGCAACCCCTGGGTGAGAGTGAAGTCTTTCTTGACTTCCAAAGCAAGCTCAGCCGGGCTGCAACCGTGAATCGCTCGGTGCTGCTTGTAGGAGAACGGGGCAGCGGCAAGGAAATTGCCGCCAGACGTCTCCACTTCCTCTCCCCGAGGTGGCAGCAGAACCTGGTAACGGTCAACTGCGCCGCCCTTCCGCCCTCCCTCATTGAAACAGAACTTTTCGGCTATGAGCAAGGAGCTTTCACCGGAGCGCAGAAGACCCGCAAAGGCAGGTTCGAGGAAGCCGAAGGCGGGACGCTCTTTCTGGATGAGATCGGCCTCATCCCCTTGGAAGTCCAGGAGAAGATTCTCCGGGTGGTCGAGTACGGCACCTACGAGCGGGTGGGCTCGTCGGTGACCCATGAAACGAACGTACGGATCATCGGTGCGACCAATGCCGACCTGCCGACCCTGTGCGAACAGGGAAAGTTCAAGGAGGACCTGCTGGACCGCCTCTCCTTCGAGGTGCTCTTCCTTCCCCCGCTTCGCGAGCGGGGCGAGGATATAATCCTGTTGGCAACCTATTTTGCCTCCAAGATGACCCTTGAGTGCGGGCGCAAGGAGATGCCCTCATTCAGTGAGGACGTCATCTCCCAGATGCTCTGCTATCCTTGGCCGGGCAATGTCCGTGAACTGAAAAATGTTGTTGAGCGGGCTGTCTATCGCAGCGACGCTTCCCTGATCGAACACCTTGAGTTCAACCCGTTCGACAATCCATTCAAGCGCACGAGTCAGCAACAGCCGGTCCTTCCCCTTCAGGAGGCAGAGCTCGATTTGAGCCAATTCGAGGCGGCACGACTTGAGCTGGACCTCAAGTATCTCAAACAAGCCCTCAAGAACGCTTCAGGCAACCAGAAAGAGGCTGCAAAGCTGCTCAATCTGACCTATGACCAACTACGGGGACTGTACCGAAAATATCAGGACCGCCTGCAAGAAGAAGAGCAGGACATCNNAATGATGCCCTGCTCAAGGAAGAAACTCAATGACAGTCATGAAAAAATGTCTGGTTCGGTTATCGTGAAGGCAGCATGAGTGCTGTCAGAATGTAGGCGATGGCCATCGGAACGAATCCAACCGAGAAGAGCAGGATAAGGCCGATGATTCTGAGCAGGAGTACCGGCAGCCCCGACCAGGTGGCCAATCCTTGGAACACTCCCAATATCATGCCCCGTCTTTCACGATACAGGGTACGATCCTCTTCTCTGTCGTAGTACATTATTTCTGCTCCTTCTTCTTGGTCATGGACTGCTTCAAGCTTGCAAGCTCGGCCTCGATGGCCTCATCGGATTCCATTTTGGCAAACTCATCACTGGCCGAGGGCTTTCCATGGTACCCTGCCATCTCGGCATCGGCTTCCATCCGCTCGATTTTGCTCTCGAGCTCACTGAACTTACGGGCAAGGTCTGCACTATCGCTGCTCTTCAGGGTCTGGGCGACCTGCTTCTTCTCCTTGGCGCTTCTGGCTCTCTGGACGAGGATCTGTTGTTTGTCCTTGACTTCCTTGAGCTTATCGGCGATCTGGGTGAGCTGGGCGCTCTGGCTGGCAAGAATTGAAGTCAGGTTGGCAAGTTGCTCCTCGATGCGCTTGATTTGCTCGGCGGCATGCTTTTTCTCCAACAGGGCTTCGCGGGCCAGGTCCTCACGACCATTGGTGATGGCCAGCTTTGCGCGATCTTCCCAACGAAGGACGGATTTCTCAAACTCAGCCTTTTCTCTCTCCAGGCTTGTTTGCTCCGCTTTACGGGCTGCCATGGAAGAACGGGCCTTGGTCTGGGTATCCTCCAGTTCGGTGATCATCAGGCTGATCATCTTTGCCGGATCTTCAAGCTTGTCCAAAGCACTATTGACGTGTGAGTTGAAGATATCGGCGATTCTTTTAAACATCTGCATCATTGTCTCCTTCGCCACCGGGTGGCTGTTGTGGTTTCGTTGTTACGTAGATAGCTATGCAAAAGGCGTGCCAACTTTTAAAAACCAGAAGAAAATGATTGATTTTCTGTAGGATTCGGGTAAATGCAGGGGGTTTTTCCTACCTTGTGGTGAAAAATACCAAACCGTGTGGGAAACGATACCAACCCATTACGCTTGTAAGGATGAATGAGAGCATGTAGACTGAAGCGCATGAGTACCTTTTATATGGTGGCGACACCAATCGGGAACCTTGAGGACATCACCTACCGGGCTGTACAGACGCTGAAGAACGTGGATGTAATCGCCTGCGAGGACACCCGTCACACCCAGCAGCTGCTGAATCACTTCGAAATTTCCAAGCGCCTGATCGCCTGTCACGCCCACAACGAGATCAACTCGGCCAAGGGTATCGTGGAGTTGCTGGGCAGTGGATTGGATGTGGCCTTTGTCAGCGATGCCGGCACTCCCGGCATAAGCGATCCCGGGGCCAGGGTTGTCACCGCCGTCCGTCAGGCGGGCTTTCCTGTAGTTCCCATTCCCGGCCCCAGTGCTGTTGCAACGCTGGTCAGCGTAGCCGGCTTTGTCGGCAAGAGCTTCACCTTTGAAGGATTCCTCAGCCCGAGAAAGGGAAGAAGGACCAAGCGTCTTGCACAGTTGCTGCAGCGTGACGAAGCTTTCGTCCTCTATGAGTCCCCGTTCCGTATCATAAAGACTTTGGAAGAGATCGCCGCCCTCGATGCGACACGTACGTTGGTTGCGGGCAGGGAGATGACCAAGAAGTTTGAGGAGTTCCTCCAGGGTACCGCTGCCGAGGTTGCCTCCACGCTTGCCGGCAGGGATGCTGTTAAAGGGGAGTTCGCCGTACTGGTCGCTCCAAAACAAACGGGTGAAAGCGATGATAACGATAGCGAAGCTTAAAACGCTCAAGGATCGTACGTGCGTACGCAAGTGCGCCCTGCTGTTTCACCAACAGGCAACGCTTGCCCTGCGCAATCAGCATGAACCTGTATATCTTGCGGCCCTGACAGGACTGTTCGACTCTCCTCAGTTTCGCTCGGTGCTCGGCGAAAGCGAGCTTGCACGCCTGGCAGGACTTGGTGTAAAGCTTTCCCTGCTCCAGGAGGCCGAGCTGGCTGTCGCCTGTGAAGACATTCACTATTTGTTGCTTCAGGCATTGGGCAGTGATAGTGCCGATTGGGATTTCGTTGATGAGGAAGGTAACCTGGATTCGAGCCAGCGCACGATTCTCGACCATATCCTGGTCCTCGACCGTCTCCGCTCGCCGTACAATATCGGCTCCATCTTCCGATCGGCCGACTCCTTCGGCATTCAGAAAATCTATCTGGTGGAGGGTTGTGCCGCCGTCGATCATCCAAGAACCTATAAAACAAGCCGAGGGTGCACCCGGACTGTGGAGTATGAGGTGCTCGGTGAGGAAGCGATGCTCGCCCGGTTGAAGATCCTCGATCTTCCCCTGTTCGCCTTGGAGACCGGAGGAACCGAACTTGATGTATTCCCATTCCCGGCCAAAGGGATTGGTGTGATAGGCAGTGAAGAGCTGGGGGTGAGTCCGGCCTTGCTTGGCGCCTGTGAAGCTTCGCTGGGCAGGCTGTCCATCGCCCAGGCGGGGACCAAAGGTTCGTTGAATGTCGCAGTGGCTGCAGGAATCATGATGCATGGATGGTTCTCTGCATGAAATTCCAAACGCTCAACGCCGAGCAGAACTATAAGCGTATGACCGAGCAACCGGTGAGATCACTCATTCTTCAATTGGCTACCCCGACGATCATCAGCATGCTCATCACCTCATTCTACTCGATGACCGATACCATATTCGTCAGTCGGTTGGGGACCGAAAGCAGTGCTGCGGTGGGGATAGTCTATTCGATCATGAGCATCATCCAGTCCATCGGCATCACATTCGGCCAGGGGTCTGCCAATACGGTTTCGCGTCTGCTTGGCGCAAAGCAACGCACTGAGGCAGACCAAGTTTTCAGCACCGCCTTTTTCACCTCGATGAGCATGGCCCTGCTGTTCACCCTGGCCGGTCTGGCCGGCACCACCTCGCTGGTACGGTTCTTGGGAGCAACCCCCACCATCGAGACCGAAGCGGTCAGCTATGCCTCGGTGATTCTCGTCGGTGCACCTTGGATGGCAGTCTGCTATACGATGAACAACAACCTCCGTTCGGAGGGGAAGGCCCACCTTGGCATGCTCGGGATGAGCAGCGGTGCCATCCTGAATGTGATACTCGATCCGATATTCATCTTTGTTCTGGGCATGGGCATCAAGGGGGCGGCCCTTGCAACAGTTCTCAGTCAGGGCTTCAGTTTCTTCATTCTCTTCTCGCATTTCGTCAAGAGAAGAAGCAACTTGCACCTTTCCCTCCGGCATGTGAGACTGAAGTGGTGGATCTATCGTGATATCTTCACCGTTGGAGCCCCTTCGCTCTTTCGTACCCTGCTGCACACCGTTTCAGCGATTTGTCTGAATGTTTTCTCCGCCCCATTCGGTGATGAAGCGATAGCTGCGATGTCCATCACCACCCGCGTGATGCAGTTCCTCAACTCGGCTTTGATAGGATTCGGACAAGGCCTGCAGCCGGTTGCCGGCTTCAGCTGGGGAGCCAAGCGCTACGACCGTCTGATTGAAGCCTATACGTTCTGTGTGCGAACCGGAGTTCTGGCTTTCACCTTCATCGGTGTGGTCTGCTTTGCAGGAGCGCACTATATCATGCTGCTGTTTCTCTCAGACCCGACGGTCATCGCCATCGGGACGGTTGCCATACGCTACCAGTGCATCCTGATGCCGCTGTCCTCGTTCAATACCTTGAGCGGGATGGTGTTCCAAAGTACCGGCCATGGAAACTCAAGCTCCGTATTGGCCCTTGCCAGACAGGGTTTCTTCTTTGTTCCTGTCATCGCACTGCTGCCCGGTCTCGTCGGGCTTGCAGGGGTGCAGCTCGCCCAGCCCATCGCCGATGTGCTTACCTTTGTACTCTCGCTTGCCTACATACTTCCTTTTTTAAAGAAGCTGCGCAGCCTAACCTCTGTTGGCTAGGACCGCCTGGTACATCTTGCGCAACCTGTCCTCGATATCGTAGTTGAAATTGCCTGCGCTGTAGTTGCCCTTTGCATTGCGGATGCCTGCAGGCCGTTCGGTCAAGAGTTGCATGCCTTCATCGATCGTCTTGATGGGGTAGATGAAGAACTGTTTGGCCTTGATCGCCTCAAGCACCTCATAGCCGAGAATCAGGTTGCGTACATTCTGAAATGGAATGATGACCCCCTGCCTTCCGGTCAGGCCGGTCGCCTGGCAGGTATGAAAGAATCCTTCGATTTTTTCATTGATGCCGCCCACCGGCTGGATCATGCCCATCTGGTTCACCGAACCGGTGACGGCGATGTCCTGGCGGACGGGAAGCTCCCCGATGGCCGACAGCAGGGCGTACAGCTCGCTTGAGGAGGCGCTGTCCCCATCCACTTCGGCATAGGACTGCTCGAAGGCGATTCCTGCATAAATGGAAAGGGGGAAGGTGCGGGCATAGTGCTTGCGCAGGTACCCCTCGAGAATCAACAGCCCCTTATCGTGGATTTCACCGCTCAGACCGGCCTCGTGCTCGATGTTTACAATACCCTCATTGCCCGGCGCCACCGTGCAGCTGATCACCGTGGGAGTCCCGAAGGATGCGCTCCCCCTGTCCATGACGGCCAAGCCGTTGACCACCCCGACCTTGGTGCCGCTCAGGCTGATGATCATATCGCCGCTGATGATTTCCTCGTTGATCTTGGTCTCGCTGATGCCGTTGGCATACTCCCGCTCTGCATGGGCGGTGAGGATCACCTGATCGTCGATTTGGTTCTTCCGATGATAACGCGCCCACCAGTTCGCCTCCTCGAGCAGGTCGTAGAGGGTGGAGAACTGGGTGCTCAGATGTTCGCGGGACTCCACATACCAGCAGCTGTATCTGAGCAGCTGGAGAAAAGCCTCGTCACTGAGCTCGAGCAACTGGTTCTGCTTTGCATAGCTGTCAAGGTTGGCGATTGTCTGGGCGATGGCCTTCTCATCAAGATTCATCGAGTAGTCAAACTGTGCACAGAGCTTGAAAAGGGTGAGAAAGCGCTCATCGCCTTCGGTGAGGGTGTCATAGGTCTCCTCACTGCCGATAAGAATGACCTTGACCGGCAACGGGGGCATCTGCGGCCTGATGGAGGCGCTGCGTAATTCACCCTTGGTGATGGCTCCGCTCTCAACAGTCAGGGCGTTGGCATCAAGGTAGCGCTTCAGCGCGTCCCACAGTCCCTGCTCGCTGAGCAGCTCCTCGGCATCGATGACCAAGAAGCCTCCGCTCGCCTCCAGCAGGGTTCCTGCATGCAGGCCCAAATGGGGCATTTTCTGCTCGTTGTCCACCGAGCCGAAGAGGTTTGAAAAGGATGGATGTGATTCAATGATAAAAGGTCTCTGAGTGGTCTTTGCATGGTTTACCAGAAGATTCGCCCGGTATTTGGTGGCAATAGGATCGGCTTTGCAGGCTTTTTCATCAAGGCCCTGGATGTGCTTGTCCATCCGCTTGAGGTCCATGCGTATATGGTCGAAATGGTCACGAAGCGATGCTTGGGGGAACTGCGCCTCGAATTCTGAAACCAGTTCGAGGGCCGTTGCATAAAAATCCCGCTTTTGCAGGGCCAGGGAGAGAAGCTCTTGGTTGAATGCCTCTGAAGCATCACAAAACAGCTGCCCATCCCCGCATGCGAAGGTAAGTACCCTCGGACTGTTGGGTTGGAGGAAGTTGTAGACATAGACGAGGTCGCACAGCGACGAGGTGTCGTGGATAAGATTCTGAACTGCATGGCGCACCGCCTTGTGCCTGCCGCTGCCGCTGTCGCCGCTGACAAAGATGTTGTAGCCGCTTTTGGAGAGGGAAAGACCCAGTTCGAGCGTCCTCAGGGCGCGTGGTTGCCCGACAATCGGCTCACTGCTGCCAAGAGCCCTGCATGTTCGAATGGTTGCGAGGTCGAAATCAAAGGAAGCTTCTTCATATGTAAGCGGCTTTACCCGTACCTGTGTATCGGTCATGCTCGAACTATAGGTGGTGGAACAAAAGGTGTCAACTCTTTATACTATGGCTATGAAACGTAGTGAACTGGTCACCTATCTTGATGCATATTTGGAAGTTGCCTCGTTTGAGGGTATTGATCGCTCAATGAATTCCCTGGTTGTAGGGCCCCTCGATCGCGAGGTGCATACCGTCGCTTTTGCCGTGGACGCCTGTCAGGCCGTATTCGAGGGGGCAATAGAGGCGGGTGCCGACCTGCTGGTGGTTCATCACGGCCTGTTCTGGGGACAGCCGCTTGCCGTGTGCGGGCCTCACTACACCAGGCTGAAGACGCTCATTGAGGGAAATCTGGATGTATATGCGGCCCACCTTCCACTTGACGCCCACAGCGAGGTGGGTAACAACATTACCATTGCAAGAAAGCTGGGGCTGCAGGACATCCAAGGCTTTGCAGAGCACAAGGGCCGGATGCTGGGCTTCAAGGGTACGCTGGCCGATGGTCGGAGTGCAGAGTGGATATCAGCCAGGTTGGGATTCAAGAACCCCCTGATCCTTCCATTCGGTGATGAGGTGATACACCGAGTGGGAATCGTAAGCGGGGGTGCGAGCTCGGATGTGCTCGCAGCTCTTTCGGATGACCTTGACTGCTTTATAACCGGAGAGTTTGAGCACCAGTATTATCACGATGCCGCCGAAGGCGGGATTACGGTGATCGCCGGGGGGCATTATGTGACCGAGACGTTCGGACCTTTGGCGCTCATGGAACACATCCGTGAGACCTTCTCACTTAACGTTGTCTTTGTTGCCAACCCAACCGGGTTATAGTATAGTCAGCACTATGGGACAGAACAAACGAAGCTACCTGCCATTATTGCTTACAGCTTGTGTTATCCTTGCAGACCAGCTTTCCAAGGCTTGGATAGTTCGTCATATTGCAGAAAACACCGTCGGTTATCAGTATTGGGGTGACTTTCTCGCTATCGTCCATGTGCGTAATACCGCCATTGCCTTCAGTATGGGCGACAGTCTGCCCTTGGCCGTCAAGCTGCTGTTTTTCATCATTGTCCCCGTGCTTTTGGTCATCGCCGTGTGCGTGGTGTTTTTTTCCAAACGTTTCATACTCAGTTCATTCCACCGTTGGGTGCTCGCCTTGTTTCTGGGTGGAGGCATCGGCAACCTGATCGACCGGATATTCCGAAGCTTCAGGGTGGTGGATTTCATCAGCGTCAAAGTCTATGGATTTCTGGGCTTTGAACGTTGGCCGACCTGGAATATAGCTGATGCCTCCCTGGTCATCAGCGGCATCCTGCTTGCGGCCAGCATTCTGTTCGAGCGTTCGGAATCCAAGGAAGGAAAGCATGTCTAAGAAATCGAATACCCTCTGGTTCATGTTGGCTGCCACCGTATTGAACATCCTGTTGATGATGATTCTCTTCATCGTCTGTTTCATCCTGATCACCCGGTTCGTCGACCCCAACAGCTCCTTGATCCCGATGTGGCTGGGCCTGACGTTTGTCGTGAGCATCGGTGGAAGTTTCTTTGTCTACTCCAAGATCATCAAGTGGATGAACAAGAAGTTCAACCTCGAGCAGAACCTCAGTCCGCTTTGGGGTGGACGCCGACCCAATAAGCGCAAGCAGGAGTAGGTCCGATGGCCCTCTCCCTCTCCACCTTTTCGAAAATCTCGTGGTATCCGTTCAGCGATGAGCCTGTCATTCGCAGCCAGTGGTATATGAGCCGGCTCTGCGATCCATGCTTCCTGTTCCCCGAGGAGAGCCCGGACGGCAAATGGCATCTGTTCGGCCACACCTGGGTGGGAATCGAGCACTTCATCAGTGAGAACGGGATCAGTTGGGAGCCCAAGAAGATGATCGAGCTCAGGGGCCATTCCCCCTTCATATACCATGAGGACGGCATCTACTACCTGATGTATGAGAAGCACAATGCCTCCCTGCCTCCCATCCGAAAAGGACGGTTCAGACGAAGGGAGCAGGAGAAGATAACCTACAGCCGCTTTGAAATGCGTTCCTCGACCGACCTGATTCTGTTCAGTGAACCCAAAATCCTTCTGGACAGCCGAACGGTTCCCTTTGCCAAGGATGGGTTGAAGAAACCGCGCATCTCCCGTCCCCAGCTCATCAAGACGGAGCAGGGCTACCGCCTCTACTTCGGCGCCTCGCACCTGTTGCTCCCCGATACCAAGCAAAAGACAAGCAGACACTTCGCCATGGCTCTTTCAAGCAATTTGGAGGGTCCGTATGCCTTGGCCAACGAGGGGGAGCCTCTGCTCTCACCCTATGCCGACGACCCCTATCGAAACATGGCGGTGGGAAGCATCAAGGTGGTGAAGACCGATGACGGGTATGTAGGCTTTGAGTGTGCCATGTACTGGGACAAGAAGCGGGCGAAGACCACCAGCATGCTGTTGCAACTGGAAAGTACCGACGGGCTTGTTTTCAAGCCCTCGTTCCGCTCCCCGGTGCTCGTCCCCCCCCAATCGGGTTGGGCGAGCCGCTATATCGTCGGTTGTGATGTGCATTACAAGAGTGAGGAGGGCTGCTGGTACTGCTATTACAGCGCCAACTCCAAAAACGGCCTCTTCCTTGTTCGTGAGTCCATAGGCTTGTTGCTGGGCAAGGATCCCACGCTTCGCAAAGTCTTTATCTGAGTTCTTCCCTTCGTTTCCAGGTTGTCGTTCCCTGCCACACCAAGGTGGATGTTCCATCCTTCTCCTTGCGCACGATCGTATGCTGCAGTGTCGGTTCATCACTGAACAGGGCTTCTTTCCGGGGAGCATAGGTGGAGACAATCAAATCATCCTCAAGGAATGTCTGCCTGAGATAGGATACATCGACCGATGAGACCTTACAGCGGTTGCGGAACGCCGAAGGAAGGCTTTCCAGAGCCCAGTTGAGGTATGAGATGTTGTTCACGTGAAGGTTCCGGTCGGTATCCAGATATGCAATGATCGGTTTGAAGGTGCACAGCAGCTCAAGGCTCTCGTCTTCCTGCCTCCTGGGGAGCGTCATGTCCAGCCGATGCATTTCATCATCGGCGGGGGGAAGGCCGATACGCAGTGACATATCCATGGGCCTCAGAGGTCTGCCATTGTCCAGGTCGATGATGGCCCAATGGGTCTTGGCGGTAAAAAGCGGATTGCCTGCACCATCAAAGCCCTTGACCACACGAGGGAGGTGCAGCCTGATCGGCTCCTGCGCCCAGGTCTGGACCTTGATCACCTCGGGCCAGCAGGTATATCGCTCGATCTCCATGCTGCTGCGGGTGATGACCCACGTCTTTCCTTCCTTATGCAAATCGGGAATCGAGCAGCCGCGCATCGCTGCATGCATGCCCGCCGCCTCCTGTACAATCTGGAAATAAAAAGCCAATCGGGCTTCAGAGAAACAATCCGTCTCATAGCTGTACGTGGTGAATGTGCTGTGTGCTATGTTGTTTTCATCGATCAGGACAAGGTCAGATTTCATGCTGTTCTCCCGCATTCTGGGTATTCTTATAGAAACGAAGGGTGCTTCTGCCGTATTTACGCTGGTCGTAGCAAACCAGGTTCCCCACCTGCTCGGGCCACTGGCCTTTTTCCTCGGAGGGGTAGTGGATGATGAAAAGCCCTCCATCGGAGAGCAGCTTCTGCTTGTCCACCGATTGGGCGAGTCCGACCTTTCCCTGCATGGGGAAGGGAGGATCGGCGTAGACGATGTCGTACTGACGCTTGGCGGTTGGGATGAATCGATGGACATCCGCCATGAAAAGAGTGATCTCGCTCTCCACCATACTGATGTTCTCTATGATGGTGGATTTCTTGAGCCGGTCCTTCTCCACCAGATGCACAGGAGCCGCTCCCCGGCTTGCAGCTTCGATACCGACGCAACCGCTGCCGGTGAACAGGTCCAGCCAGCTCTTTCCCTCCAGGTTTCCCAGGATTGAGAACAGCGACTCCCTCATCATGTCCATTGCAGGTCTTATGATTCCCGGGGGACAGGCAACTGTCCTTCCGCGATAGATTCCTCCGGTTATGCGCATACGTTTCACCTCGCTCCTTGATGATAGTAACCTGAGCACACTTGTGCAAGTTGCCGTTTCATGCCTCTTTGTGCTCTTCTTCAAAGGGAGGGGCATTGGCAAGGACGGCCCTGATCGGTTCATGCTCGACCAACAGCAACCCCGGATCGTGCTCCAACAGGAGATCTGCTTCGTTTCTGGCTATCTCGATAAGCGGCAGGTCGTCGGTCAGCGAAGCATAGATGAGCTTGAGGTAGCCCGACTGTCTTGTGCCCGTTATCTCGCCCGGTCCTCGGATGAGCAGGTCCTGTTCGGCGATGAAGAAGCCGTCGTTGGACTCTTTCATCACCTTCAATCGTTGTTTCGCCTCATCGGTCAGGTCATTTCCGAAGACCAGAAAACAATAGGACTGCAGCTCCGATCGTCCGACACGTCCACGCAGCTGGTGCAGCGCCGAAAGTCCGAAGCGGTCGGCATGCTCGATGACCATGCACGTGGCATTGGGGATGTCGATTCCGACCTCGACCACACTGGTGGATACCAGGTAGGAGAGCCTGCCTGCCTGATACTCCTTGAGGATACGGACCTTCTCCTCCTCATCAAGCTTGCTGTGGATCAAGGCCGAGGGGACGGCAGGGTATTCATCCTTGAGGAATTCGTACATGTTTGTGACATCGCGAAGGTCGCTCTCGCCGCTGTCATCGATGCGCGGGTAGACGAAATACGCCTGGTGCCCCCGTTGGAACTCGACCCCCACCGCCTGGTACATGCGCTTGCGGCTCTGCTCATTGACCAGATGGGTGATGACCGGCTTGCGGCCGGCCGGCATGGTCTTGAGGGTGGAAACGTTGAGATTTCCGAATACGGTCAGCGAAAGGGTGCGGGGAATCGGGGTGGCGGTCATGAGCAGCAGGTCGGGAACCTGGGCTTTCTCCAGAAGGGCAAGGCGCTGTTCGACTCCAAATCTGTGTTGCTCGTCGATGATGACATACCTGAGGTTGCGAAAGACAACCTCGGCCGAGAAGAGGGCGTGGGTGCCGATGATGATATCGACTTCTCCGTCTTTGATGGCCTCAAGCAGGAGCCTGCGTTCCTTGTTTTTGACCGAACCGGTCAAAAAGGCCAGTCTGATTCCAAGTTTTTCCAACAATGCAGCCCCCGATTCTGCATGCTGTCGGGCTAAAAGTTCGGTGGGGGCCATGAAGGCCACCTGAGCTCCCTGGGAGAGGACGTGCAGGGCGCTGATCCAAGCCACCAAGGTCTTTCCGCTGCCGACATCGCCTTGCAACAGTCGGTTCATGGGGACATCACTGTCCAGGTCCTTGCGGATTTCCTTCAGGCTGGCCAGCTGGTCGACCGTCAGGCTGAAGGGCAGTGTTTCGATGCACTTCAACTCCAGCTTGGTGGGAATGCTCGGCCCAGTCCGTGCACTGCGTTGTTCCAGGCTTTTATGCCTTCTGGTCACCAGCTGCAGGTAGAAAAGCTCGGTCAGGGCCAGGGTCCTGCGTGCTTGGTGCAGGATTTCCACCGAGGGGGGGAAGTGGTAGGTTCTGATTGCCTGGTCGGTATCCATGAGGTGGTACCGTTCGCGCAGGGAGGCGGGCAGCTCCTGTTCAAATCTGTCGACAGTTGCCAGCACTGCCTTGATGTTTGCTCTGATAAGACGCTGGCTCAGCGAGCCGCGCAGGGGATAGATGGGAAGGATCTGTCCGAACTGTTTGGGGAAATCGCCATCCTCGGTGGCCGGATAGAGTTCAAATTGGGAGCATTGCAGCTCGCCACGGTTGCGGTTGACGCTGCCGTACAAGTAATAGATCCGCCCGACCTTGATGGTTTTTTCCAGAAAGTTGCGTCCGAAACACAACAGGCTGAGCCGGCCGTCCCCGAGTCCTGAGACATCGCGGACGATAATCTTCAAGGTCCGCTTTTTGCCCGTTCTCATGCCAAAATAGGAGTGGGAGAGCACCTCGACCAGGGTATTGGCCATCTGGGAGTCTTCAACCAAACCCAGCGGGTGTACTTCACTGCGATCCTCCCAGGATCTGGGGGAGAGCAGGAGCAGGTCGCTGTAGGTGGTGATGCCAAGTTCGGCATAGCCTGCCTTTGCGGCAGGCCCGACTCCACCGAGTTCGGTAATACTGGTTTTCAGGCCGCGGACGTACGCCATGGATCAGAATCCGAGCTTGGCGAAGAATCCCACCATGAAACGCAGCAGCAGAGAAGATCCGATATAGGCGGCGATGAAGAAGACCAGACTTGTGATGATCAGCTGTCGGTCGTTGATTGACTTTTTGGGATAGAAGAGGTTCTGCACCCAGTTCAGTACTCCGCCGATCATGGAATCGAGCATGGAGATGTACCCGATGACTCCCGGGCTGCGCTTGTAACAGAAAACAAGGCGTATGCCCAAGAGTATGATCAAGAACCAGAAGACGGGGCTGAGCAGGTAGGACCAGAGCGTCTGCAGCACCAAGGCAACGACCATGCCCACCGTCAAGCTGCCGTAGGACCCATAGAGGCGAAGCATCGACTGGACCACCGAAAGGACTGCAAGGGCCACGAGCGGGGTGAGGTCCAACCGACTTCGCCTAAGGCTGCTGATCCCCCTGAACCACGCGAGGTAGGGGTCGACGATTTTGCCCAGAAGGGCGGCGAGCGGATTCTCCTGCAACTGGCCGGGGATGCGGATCCACGTAAGAACAATCCTGAGCCAGATCAGAAGCGAATAGAAGGAGAGCAGGGAAGCGGCAATCGAGGCAATGGTCATGAAGACATTGGATGCTGCCGGTAGGATGGGAACCCCGCTGTCATAGTAGGTTTGGTTCATATTGTTCCTCCACTGTCCAAGATACAGAACTTTTTCCCATTAGTCGAACCAAATATTCAGCACCGAGGGATTTTCCTTCACCGCCGTTTCAATCTCATCGCAGTACCGGACCGAGAATTCTCGGCCGCACTCGACGACCAGGGGCATGCTTTCCCCTTCGGTCTTGAAGTGGAGCAGGACGCTGCAGCTACCTCCATAGGTGAGGCAGGTGTCCCTCAGATGGGAAATCTGTTCAGTACTGCAAAAGGACTTCTCCAACTCAATGTGGCAACGCGAAACGGCAATCGGGGCCAACTGGTTGGGATCCTCGAATATCTGTTCAATCAGATAGGAAATTTTATCATTGCCTCTGGAGTTGTCGAATTTACCGACAAATCCATAGATGCCATCGACATGCAGCATGTCACGATACTGCTCGAAAATCTTGGGGAACAAGGTTGCATCGAAGGTTGCATTGCGGTCGGTGAGCTGTAAAAAGGCCATGATACCTCCCTTTTGGGTGGTGAAGGGCCTGATCGAGCTGACCATGGCAATGATGTTGGTGGGCCGGTTGAACCCGATTGTCTCCAAGTGGGCGGTGTTGGCCGTCACCCGCTGGTTTATTGCTTGAGCAAAGGCATCCAAGGGATGGCCTGAGATGTAGAAACCCAAAAGGCCTTTCTCCATTTCCAGTTTTTCAGGAAGCTTCCAGTCCTCGACCGGTTTCATGCTGAAGGTCTCCATCGAGGCTTCCGTCTCCTCGTCGAAGAGGGAAATCTGACCGAAGGCGGTTGCCTCCTTGCGCTTTTGTACATAAACGATGGCATCGCTGAGGTTTTCCAACAAGGTGGGGCGGTTGGTTCCCATGCTGTCGAAGGCTCCCGCCTTGATCAGAGATTCCAACAGCTTGGTGTTCATGGCCTTCGCCTCGAGTCGGGTCAAAAAGTCCAGCAGGTCCTTGTAGGGGCCGCTCTTCTCCCGTTCCTGCACCAACAGCTCGACCACCCCCTCCCCGACATTCTTGATGCCGGCAAGGCCGTAGACGATCTTGCCGTCCACAACAGAGAAGTGCTTGTCCGAGTAGTTGACCGAAGGGGGAAGGATCTCAAGGCCTTGGTCCTTCGCCACCTGCAGATACTCGCTGAACTTGTCGGGGCTGTTCATCTCGTTGGTCAGGTTGGCCGCCCAGAACTCGGCTGGGTAGTTTGCCTTGAGGAAGGCGGTCTGGTACGCTACGACCGAGTAGGCCACCGCATGGCTCTTGTTGAAACCGTACCCGGCGAAGGGCTCGAGCATCTCGAAGATTTCTGCGGCATGCTGCTCGCTGCGACCGAGGGCTTTCGCCCCGGCTATGAACTTCACCTTCTCCTTCTCAAGTGCGGCGACTTTCTTCTTACCCATGATGCGCCTGAGAATATCAGCACTGCCAAGCGAGTAGCCGGCAATGATCTGGGCCACCTTCATGACCTGTTCCTGATAGACGATGACCCCGTATGTGGTCTTCAGCTCCTCTTCCAACTCCGGGTTTGCATAGGTGATGGGTTGGCGGCCAAGCTTGCAGTTGATGAACTGTGGGATATAGGCCATCGGGCCGGGACGATAGAGGGCGTTGAGGGCGACCAGGTCCTCGATATTGGAGGGTTTTGCCTCTTTGAGGATGTTCTGCATTCCCTGGCTTTCAAACTGGAAGACGGCGGTGCTCTCCCCCCGACAGAGCATCTCAAAGGTTTTGGGGTCCTCCTCATCGATTGCAGTGCTGGTGAAGTTTGGATCCTTCTTGTGGATCAGGTCCTCGGTGTGCTTGATCAGGGTCAAGGTCTTCAGTCCCAGAAAGTCCATTTTCACCAGGCCGCACTCTTCAATGAGATCCATGGTGTATTGGGTGGAGATGGCACCGGTTTTGGCATCACGATAGAGCGGGACATAGTTTACCAGCTCCTCCTTGCCGATGACCACTCCGGCTGCGTGGGTTGATGTATGCCTGTTCAAACCCTCCAGACGTCGTGCTGCATCGAACAGCTCGGCATATACGCCGCCTTTCTGTTCCAGTTCAACCAGTTCCTTATTCTGTTCAAACGCCTTGGCGAGCGTCATTTTGGGGTCGTCGGGGATGAGTTTGCAGATATTGTTCGATTCGTCGAAGGGAATATCCAGAACTCGGGCGACGTCCTTGACGACGGCCTTGGCCTTCAGGGTTCCGAACGTGGCGATCTGGGCGACCCGCTCTGTTCCATAGTGCTCGGTTACATAGTTGATGACCTCCTGCCTTCGTTCGAAGCAGAAGTCGATATCGAAGTCGGGCATGCTCACCCGTTCGGGATTGAGGAATCGTTCGAACAGGAGGTTGTACTTGATCGGGTCGACATCGGTAATTTCGATGGAGTATGCAACCAAGGATCCTGCACCCGATCCACGCCCCGGTCCGACGGGTATGTCGTGCTGCTTCGCCCACTGGATGTAGTCCATGACGATGAGAAAGTACCCCTCGAACTTCATGTTAATGATGACATCCAGCTCATAATCCAACCGTTTTGTCAAATCCTCGGTGACGTGTGTATACCGCTTTTTCAACCCTTCATGGGAGAGATGGCGCAAATACGCCGCCGGGCCTTCAAAGCCCCGGGGAACATCGAAGTCGGGCAACAGCGGGCCTGGGAGGTGAATTTCGAGGTTGCATCGCTCTGCGATTCTGCTGGTATTTTCCACAGCCTCAGGACACCAGCTGAAGAGTGAGGCCATCTGCTCTTCACTTTTCATGTAGAATTCCTGATTGGGGAACCGCATGCGATCCGGATCGTTCTTTTTGGAGTTGGTGCCTACGCAGAGCAGCAGGTCCTGGGCATTGGCGTCATCCTTTTCTATGTAGTGGATGTCGTTGGTACAGACGAGGGGGATGCCGGTCTCATCGCTGAGCTGCTTGAGCAGGGGGTTGGTGCGCTTCTGCTCGGCAAGGTTGTGGTCCTGCATTTCCAGATAGTAGCGTCCGTCGTCGAAAACCGAAGAGAACCAAAGTGCGCGTTGCTTTGCCTTGTCGTATTGGTCGTTGAGCAGGTGCTGCAGGATTTCCCCACCCAGGCAGGCAGAAAGGCAGATGAGCCCTTCGTTGTATTTTACCAGAAGCTCGTCGTCGATGCGGGGCTTGAAGTAGAACCCCTGGGTGTACGAGATGGAGTTGAGCTCCATCAGGTTGTGGTAGCCTTTCTCGTTCATTGCAAGGAGAATGAGGTGGTACTGATTGGGTTTTCGACCGCCGGGGGCGGGGCGCTCGGTATGAGAGGGTGGATTGCAGTAGAATTCACAACCGATGATCGGATTGATGCCGGCATCCTTGGCCGCGTAATAGAAGCGCAATGCGCCGAACATATTCCCATGATCGGTGATGGCCAGGCTCGTCATGCCGAGGCTTTTCGCCTTTGCCATGTAGCGGCTGATGGGGGCGGCTCCGTCGAGGAGGGAGAAGTCGGTGTGGTTGTGCAGATGGACGAATCGACTCTGCTCTACTTTGATTTCGGACTCAAGCTCAGACATGTATACAGTGCTCCACGTGCTCAGGATGAGAGGGACTGGGCATTGAGATCGTGCAGGAAGGATTCAAAAATCCTTCTTCCACGCTCGAGTTGCAGTTCACTGATTCCTGAGTGCATTTTGGTTAATTCGGCTACCAGCTCATAAGAGAGCGTATTGACCCGTTCTGGATGAATCGGGAGGGTCAAACCCGACAACTTCGACTCAAGGTCCTTGCTTATATGGAAGGCCTTGTTGGGAAAGGTGATGCAGAACTGGACCTTTGAAAGAGCGTTCTGCGACCGGTTTGCCTGGAAGGCAACTATAACACATTCATCGGTATTGCGGATAGGGTCCTCAACGCAAACGAACTTCTGGTAATCACCGTATTCAAGGCCGATGCGGATGCGGGTGAGCAGGGCTTTCTGAGAACCAAGGAGGAGCTTGCCATCCTTGTCGTAGAGCTTTGCGATGGGGATCCAATGGGTGGAAACCTTTCCGCCTTGATAGTATTTGACTTCGGCCATGGCGTCCAGTACCGCCAAGGCTGTGGAGAGTGCGAGCCGGATGTCCGGTACGCACAGGCTTCCGCCGACGGTGATTTGGCGCCTCACGATTTGCGAAGCAAGGGTACGCAGAGTCTCCTGCAGCACAGGAGGCAGGACCAGTTTCCCTGCAAAGAGCAGCTGACTGGCGGTAACCATCGCCCCGATTTCGACGAATCGGTCGTTGCGGGTGATTTTCTTCAGCTCCTCCAGTGATCCGAGGTCGATGATGCCGTCCTTGATTTCGCTGGGATAGTACTCTTTTTGGCTCATCAGGTAACTGCCGCCCGCCCATATTACCGCTGATGGATAGCGGTAGGCGATGGTGGCGAACTCACTGAGGGTCTTGGGGGTATGGATGACAGGAGACCTAATTCCTTCGTACACGCTTGCGCCTCCTGTAGGTAAGGGCTATTTCCACAATCTGCAGCATCTCGGACATGTCCATGCATTGGCAGGTATTGAGGCTGAGCTCCTGGATGATGGCTTTCTTATCCAGCTTCTCCTCGCTCTGCTTCTCGTCTCGGAGCTGAGGACTGTTTCTGCCCAAGGCCTTCAGCCGCGTACTGTTGGTAAGCTCTTGGAGAATGGATTCGATGATCAAAGTCTTGGATGCATAGCAGTTGGGGCACGGGGTGTTGCCGGTGGATTGGTATGCCCGTTCGATATCCCGGTACTGACGCGTTTTCTGATAGCTTTCAAAGGTCTTGATGTTGGCTTCCCGCAATCTGAAGGCGGGAATGATGCAGCTGAGCTCCGCCTCATCGTTGATAAGAACGATGCAATTTCCGCATGCATTCCCCCTGCAGTGACTGATGATGGTCCTGTTTCCCACGTCCTCCATCAGGATCAGGGAAAGAGGCTTGTTTGAGTTCACCGAAAGGGAGAGAGCCTTGCCGTCGATGGTGCATTCTATTTTCATGATTTTCCCCGCATGGCTGCAAGCAAGGTTGCTCCGTCCACAGGGACCTTGGCCACCGGGGTTCCGAGGGCTTGTTCGAGGGCGGAGATGAAGGCTGCGGTTACCACCCCTTTGAGGGCGCTGGTAACCGAGGAGGATATCTGCTCCCCATCGCTTGTGATGGAGATGTCGATCTCAAAGCTGCTTCGGTGGGAGAGCAACGCTCCGGCTTCTCTGAGAGTGGAGACGATGGTATGGCGGATCTTGCTCTTGAGCACCTGCTCGTCGAATATTCGCGAAAGGGAGACTGAGACCCATACCGAACGAACCAAGGGCTGCAGAAGGACAGCATCGATTTCAAGCTCTAGGATGAGGGCTATCCAGCTGTTGCTGAAAAAGAGCGAACCTTTGGTTTCCGGTTGCTTGGGCGAGAGCACGCTTTCACAAATCGGCAGGGGCTGGACGAATCGCTTCTCCTTGATCTGGTTGCAGGCGCGAAGAACTTGTTGGGGCATGCGCCCGCTGTTGGCCGACAACACCGACGGCCCGCTGTCGAGCATCTCCTTTTGGTCTTCAATGAAGGAGATGTCGCTTTTGGAGACGCTCAACTCCTCGCTTATGATCTGCCGCCAGATTTCGGCACTTGACCCATTGTTGTAAAACGAGGTATTCACCTCAACCTTGTTGTTCGGCTTGAGGGTGATTTGGACCGATTGCTGGGGAAGCGAGCGGCACTCACTGGAAAACCCGCTGATCCCCGGGCCGCAGGCCAGGGCGGTTCCCCTGCTGTAGTTGAAGAAGGTGGAGAGTTTGACGCGCATCTGGCGCTGCATCTCATAGGCGGCATTCTTACGCTGGAAATCACAACGGGTGCTTAATTCGTTTATCAGGTCCTTGAGCTTGGTATACTTGTCGGTTCTGATGACCTGGGTGTGCCCGGTGTTCTCTGCGGTGAACTTGAGTCTCCATGAGAGGGGGTTGTAACCGGTAAGCTTTGCCAGTGAGCAGTAGTGGGCCTCGGTGCTGGAAAGGGCATCGGCGTACCCGAGGTCCCCGAAGAAGTGCGAAGGAGGAGTGTTGCCGGAGGAGAAGGTTATCGAGATGTTCAAGGCCTGCAGGGGGTAGAGAGGAACCAGGCCTGCGATGAGTTGATTGGCCATCTCGTCGCTGAACATCGGTTCGCACCCTTGATTGACCTGCACGTGTATGTCTTCCGCCTGGACCCGTCCATCGCTGTAATACCAGCTCTTGCGCTTGATGGAAAGGTCGGGTCTGAAGCTTTCAACCTTGCACATGAGATCGGTGGGGCAGTCGGCCTTTAAGCAGGCGATGGCGGCGATCGAGCAGAGGGCCGAAGGGGCGGTAAGCATCTCGTCATGGGGCGCGTAGAAGGGGAGGCGATGTACGACTATCCTGCGCTTGGGGATTGCGGTGGTATCACTGACAGTCTCCCGCACATGACTGGGCCATTGTGTGGGTGTATAGACGTGCAGGATATCACCTTCCATCTCCACGCTGATACGGGTGAGGGTGTTGCTTCGGTAGTCCGAGCCGCTGTAGCGGTAGGAGCGCTCCAGCACGGCAAGGTCGGCATCGCCGGTGATGCTCTCAAGCGACCCGAAATGGTAGGTGTACGGAGTCGACTCGATGACCGCGGTCGGGCTTTCCTGAGCCGTGGGCAGCTGGTAGGAGATGTTGATCTCCCTTGCCTTGAGCTGTACAGATTCGCTGTCGTAGCCGAACAGTGCCAGAATCGGCTGTTGATGGTAGCTTATGGTCGAAGAGGTGAGCAGCGGTGTGGCCGCGTCGAGGGTGCGGACCCTGTTCGTGCCGGGGATGTCCCTGGTGGTCACCAAGATGAAGTTTGCATCCAGTTCGGGGAGGGAAATCTCCTCGATCCGGCCGGCATCGACCGAGGCGGTGACGATCAGTCCATGAAGCGCCGTCACCCTGCTTGTCGATGGTTTTTTCTCTGCCATGCTCCCTCCCTCTCTCGCCTTAGAAAGATACCATGTACGAACCATCAAAGCAATGAGAGAAACCCGAACCACGGCTTGCAATGAGTGCTGAGAGAGCCGTACAATCAGAGCCATGAATGAACTTGAACAAGAAATCCATACCCTTTCCGAGCAGCTTGCCGCCTATCAGAAAGCCTACTATGTGGACAACCGTCCCTTGGTCAGTGATTTGGAGTACGACCGGCTTTTCGACCGTTTGGTTGCCTTGGAGGCAAAACATCCCCACCTAAAGCGTGCCGACTCTCCGACCCAACGGGTGGGAAGCGACCTCGACTCGACCCTCGGCGAAGTTGCGCATACCATTCCGGTGCTCAGCCTGGATAAGGCGTACAGTGATGGGGAGCTGCTCGCCTGGATTGAGAAGACCGAGGCGAAAATCGGCGAGGATGTGGGGATTGTCATCGAGGAAAAAATCGACGGAATTTCGATTGTACTCTACTATGAGGATGGACTGCTTGTCCGGGCGGTGACACGGGGCAACGGCATGGTGGGCAATGATGTGACGGCCAACGTCAAGACCATAGCATCCATACCGCTCAGACTTCCGACCGAAGCGAATCTGGCTGTCCGAGGAGAAATCTACCTTCCCAAGGCGAACTTTGCCACATTGAATGCGAGCTTGGAAGTTCCTTTTGCGAATCCCCGCAATCTTGCAGCGGGAACAATCCGAAGGATCAAGAGCAGCGAAGTGGCCAAGGTCCCTCTTCAGATTTTTGTCTACGAGGGGTTCTCCAAGGATGTGGTGCAGAGCGACCATCTGCAGATTCTCTCAACACTTGCTTCCTATGGATTCAGGCTCAATCCGAATCTTGGATACTTTGCCAAGGATGGCGTGCAGGCAAGGCAGGCTCTTGAGGCTGCCGGACTTTCCGGCTTCGGTGGAAGTTTCTCCGACCTTGCTTCCTATATCCAGGAGCATACCCTAAAGCGATCCTCCCTGGACTACGAGATCGACGGCTTGGTTGCCAAGGTGAACTCGGTGTCGGCAAGGGAGATGCTGGGCTACACCGGCCATCACCCACGATGGGCATTGGCCTATAAGTTCGAGTCCCCCCAGGCGCAGACCGTCCTTCAGTCCATCGATGTGCAGGTGGGGCGAACGGGAAGGGTCACCCCGGTCGCCCGGGTGACGCCGGTACAGGTGGCTGGTTCGACGATCAGTAATATCACCTTGCACAACCAGGACTACATCAACATGCTCGAGCTGGGAATCGGGGACACGGTGGAGATATCACGACGCGGGGATGTCATCCCGGCTGTGGAGCGCGTCATCGAGAAGAACGAGGCTTCTGAAGGCACCTATACAATGCCTTCACAGTGCCCGGTCTGCAACAGTGTTCTGCAAGTGCACGGTGCCCATACCTTCTGCCCGAACATCGCCTGCCCCGCCCAGGTGAGGGGCCGCATCGAGTTTTTCATCGGCAAGGATGGGATGGACATTGAAAGCTTCGGTCCCGAAACCGCATCGGTCCTTATAGAGATGGGCTACCTGAAGGACGTGGATGATATATACCGCATCGATTATCGTAAAGCTCTTGCAGAGCAGGCGGGCTTCGGGGAGAAGAAAATCCGCCTGATCGAGCAGGGTGTACAGAAGAGCAAGTCCCAACCGTTTCGCAAGGTCTTGGTTGCGCTTGGCCTTCCCGAGCTGGGCAAAAAAGGTGCTGAGTTGCTGATCACGCATGGTATTACCAGCATGGATGCTCTACTCGATATTGCAAAGCGCAATGATGTCGAGCGGCTTACCTCGATCAAGCAGATCGGTCAAAAGAGTGCAAATCTCTACATCGAAGCCTTGAGCGACCCCGCCATGCAGCAAAGAATTGCCCGTCTTGCGGACGTAGGCCTTGCGATGGAGGAGAGAGATCAGCAGATGCAAAAGCTCGACGACAGCTTCTCGGGCCAGGTTTGGTGTGTGACCGGTTCTTTTGAGCACTTCAATCCCCGATCCCTTGCCATGGAGGAAGTAACCAAGCGGGGGGGACGGACCGTAAGCTCTGTTACCGGAAAAACCACGCATCTGCTTGCAGGAGCAGGAGGCGGGAGCAAATTGGAGAGCGCCCGGGCGCTGGGGGTGACGGTGGTCGACGAAGAGACCTTTCTCGCCATGCTGAAAACAAACGCGGGCGGAGAGGATCAGAAGCAGGGAGAATTTGTTTTTTAGGCTGGTATTAATGACATTTTCCGGGAAACCGTATATACAGTAATGCATAACTGGAGGACATGTTATGCACGCACTAGCCACTGAACTGAATGAGACTTTGCAAAACACTATAGTGGATGCAATGCTCTCCGACGTCGGGCAAAGGATGTTTTTCCCTAAGGGAATCGTCGCCCAAAGCGCCGAAGCCGGCCAGAAAGCAACTCGTTTCAATGCCACGATCGGAATGGCCACCTCACAAGGCCAGCCCATGTATCTGTCGGATATTTACAACAAGTTTGCCGAGAACTCCTTCAAGCCCTCCGAACTCTTCTCGTACGCCCCCGGTGGAGGGGACCAGCAGCTCAGGACACTTTGGAAAGCCCAGATGCTTGTGAAGAACCCTTCGCTTGCGGGCAAGTCCATCTCGCTGCCCATCGTTACCTCAGGCCTCACCCATGGACTGAGCGTGCTCGCCCAGCTGTTCGCCCAAGAAGGTGATACGCTGGTCATTCCCGATCTGGCATGGGACAACTATGAGTTGATCTTCGGCCATCAGGTCAATGCTGGTATTGTTACCTTCCCTCTCTACACGGATGCGGGACGGTTCAATGTCGAAGGGATGAAACAGGCACTGCTGTCGATTGCAGACAGGAAAGCCCGCCTGCTTCTCAACTTCCCCAACAACCCTACCGGCTATACTCCCAGCAAGGCCGAGATGGCAGCCATCGCTGCTGCCTTGATCGAGCTTGCAGAGAGTGGAATGAAGCTGATGGTCATCAGTGACGACGCCTACTATGGCCTTTTCTTCGAGGAAGAGACCGCCACTGAGAGCCTGTTTGCCTACCTATGCAACGCCCACTCCAACATTTTCGCCGTCAAATGCGATGCTGCAACCAAAGAAGACATGGTATGGGGGTTCCGTATCGGATTCATCACCTATGGCGGCAAGGATTTGACCGAGGCTCACTTTGACGCGCTGAACAAGAAGACGTTGGGCATCATCCGCAGCACGGTCTCCAACTGTGACAAGCCCGGGCAGAGTCTGCTGGCCAAGGCGATGAAGGACGGCCCTCGCTACGAGGCGGACAAGCTTGCTGCAAAGACGGAGATGGAAAAGCGCTACCGGATCCTCAAGGAAGCGCTCAAGAAACATGAGGGGAATCCTCTTCTGACACCCTATCCCTTCAATAGCGGGTACTTCATGGCCTTCAAGACCAAAGGAAGTGCCGAGGCTCTACGTCGTTACTTACTGGACAAGTATCAGGTTGGATGCATCAATATTGCCGATGTAACGTTCAGACTTGCCTATTGTTCGGTGGAATGTGATAAGATTGCTGAACTGGTGGACTTGGTCTATCAGGCGGCAGGAGAAGCATGGAACTAAAGACAAAGCTCTACCTCGTCGACGAGGAAGGCAATAAATTCATGGGAATCGGGGTGCTCTGGCTGCTTGATCAGGTGGCGGTGCACAACTCATTGCGCAAGGCCGCCTCGGCCTTGGGCATCTCCTATTCGAAGGCGTTTTCCATGGTGCAGAACCTGGAAAGAAGTCTTGGAGTTGCTGTTCTGAATCGACGCAAGGGTGGGGCAAGTCGCGACGGGGCGACCCTCACAGCCTTCGCCATGGCTTTTCTTGACTTGTACCGTAATTTTGAGAAGCAGGCCAAGAGGGATCTGAACGTACCATTCGATCGATTCAGGCAGGACTTGGCACTTCTGCTTGAAGCGCAAGATGCACCTGGAGGTGAACTGTGACAACGAAAAAATTGGATTTTAACATTTCCGTACTCGGCGAGGCGAAAATCTCAAGCCCGATCATGATGAGCACCACGCATAATGATGGACAGGCCGATTATGTCAACGACGACGACCACATCCTGTTCGGCATCGATACCGATATCGATGAGAACGGTCATCCGGTCCCCCGTCATGAAGAGACGGTGGAAGTTGCGGGCCCGAGGGCGAAAATCTACTTCAACCCGGCACACGTACATGCCGCTATTTGCACCTGCGGAGGTATCTGCCCAGGACTTAACAATGTCATTCGAGCCGTAGTTCGCTGTTTCTGGTACCGGTACGGGGTGCGCAGGATCAGCGGAGTGCAGTTCGGTTATCAGGGCCTGCTTGAAAACAGTCCTTGGCCCCTGATTCCCCTCGATCCCGATGTTGTGGATGATATTCAGGAGAAGGGGGGAACCATCCTCGGTTCGGCACGCGGCGGCGGTAAACAGGTTGAGGAGATTGTCGATTCCCTTGAAAAACTGAATATCAATATTTTGGTCACCATCGGTGGGGATGGAACCCTTCGAGGCGCCTACGACATCTACGAAGAGGTGAAGAAACGCGGTCTGAAGATTTCCATCATCGGAATTCCCAAGACCATCGACAACGACCTCTCCTTGATCCAGAGTTCCTTTGGCGTCGATACCGCCGTACAGATGGCGGTTCCTGTTGTCAGAAGCGCCCACGTCGAGGCAAAGAACTCCATCCATGGTATCGGCTTGGTCAAGGTGATGGGACGTGAATCGGGCTTTATCGCCGCCCAGACGGCCCTGGCCCAAAGCGATGTCAACTTCTGCCTCATTCCAGAGAATCCGTTCGACCTCGATGGCCCCAATGGTTTGTTGGAACACCTGAGACGGCGAATACTCGACCGCGGCCATGCCGTTGTTTTGGTCAGTGAGGGAGCCGGACAGGAGTTGCTGCCACCCAGCAACGAGCTCGATGCCTCGGGTAATGTCAAGTTCCAGGATATCGGGATATTTCTCAAGGACCGCATCAACGAGTTTTTCAAACGTGAGGGGATTGAGACGAATGTGAAATACATCGACCCGTCCTACATCATCCGCAGTGCTCCGGCGGACTCCTACGACTCCATCTACTGCGCCCGTCTGGGAGCACATGCAGTCCATGCTGCAATGTCGGGCAAGACGCAGGCGCTCATCGGCCTGTTGCACAACCGATTTGTACATCTGCCGATCAAGGTGGCGGTTTCGACTCGCAACCATGTCGACTTGGAAGGGTCCTTATGGAGGGATGTGCTGGAGAATACCCGCCAGCCTCTTTCCATGAAGAATTTTAAGTTTGATTGATATCAGCAGAAGAAGGGGGCGAGACCCCCTTCTTCGCAGTGAGATGTGAAGGATTTTCCCAATCATGCAATAATTTTTAGAAACATTGTTTCAAGCTAGAGTAACTTATGACACAGTAATTAAAAGGAAAATCATTTTTTTGGGAAAATTCAAAAAACCGCTTGACGTTTTTTTGTGTTATCGGTACTGTACTTTTCAGAAAGAGAACGACATGCTACTGCACCCGTTGGGTCGGATGGCAACGAAATCGGATTTTTTCTAACCTCCTTTTGTTCCCCCAGGGTTTAACCTCCTTTTCCCTGGGGGTTTTTTNNTTTTTTATTTGTTGACGCTCATCGTTATTCGACGTATCATCGGCGAATGGCTACAGCACGATTGAATACCATTCTCTTTGACCTTGACGGGACCTTGCTCCCTCTTGAACAGAAGCAGTTCATGCACGGATATTTCAACCTGTTTGAAAAATGCTGTGTCGAGCTCGGCTATGACGGCTCTTCTGCTCTTTCAGCTCTTCAATTCGGACTGAAAGCCATGCTCGCAAATGATGGGACCATGACCAACAAGGAGCGATTCGACCAGACGTTCGAGCACATGACCGGCATCCCTGTCAGTGAATTCAATGCCCGCCTCGCTTCGTTTTATGAAAAGGATTTTCATCAGCTTAAAGCTGCAAGCAAGCCTTCTCCGCTTGCTCCCGGCTTGGTATCCATGGTTCGCAGCAAGGGCTATGATGTGGTGCTCGCCACCACGCCGCTCTTCCCTTGGCAGGGAACCTATGCCCGCTTGGGTTGGGCGAATCTAGACCCCTCCCTTTTTTCCTTGATTACCACCTATGAGGATTTTTCTTATGCAAAGCCTCATGTAGGCTATTACCAAGAGATTCTGAAGAGTCGTTCGGTAAAGGCCGAGCAATGCTTGATGATCGGCAACGATGTCGGTGAGGACATGATTGCACAGCAACTGGGCATGCAGGTGTACTTGGTCACCGATTGTCTGATCAACGAACAACAAGACTCTCTTGATTCGTATCGCAAAGGAAGCTTGAGCGACCTGATTAGGTTTTGTGAGGAACTGCCGTTATGCAATTAGAAAAACAATCGATACTGGCCAGACCGGTGGTTGCCGCGCTGCTGGCAAGCTTTTGTGCACTGCTGTGGGGAAGCGCCTATCCGGCGATAAAGCTTGGCTATGAGCTGTTTTCCGTAGGAGCGGATGATACTGCTGCAAAAATGGCTTTTGCCGGGCTTCGCTTTGCCTTGGCCGGACTGCTGGTCTTTTTCGTCCGTTTTTTCCAGAAAGGGGTAAAGCAAAGTCCCCGAAGTCTTGATCGAAGGCAGTGGGGAAGCATCGCCCTGCTTTCATTGATGCAGACGACGGTTCACTACTACTTCTTTTACGTGGGTGTGTCCTACACCACCGGGGCGAAAAGCTCCATTCTCAATGCCTCCTCGGTCTTCTTCAGTGCAATCCTGGCTCATTTTTTCTATAGCAACGACAAGATCAGCACACGAAAGGCTGTAGGAATTCTCTTTGGGTTTTTGGCGGTGATTATGGTTAATTTTGAATCAAGCCTGACGCTTTCCGTCTCCCTGCAGGGAGAGGGCTTTGTCATCATAGCCGCCTTGTTGCACAGCATGAGTTCACTGTACAGCAAACGGATGAGCAAATCCATCGACCCTGTGCTGCTTACCGCCCTGCAACTGTTTCTGGGTGGTTCGGTCCTGTTGGGGATTGCCTTGTTGCAGGGAGCTTCTTTTCCAAGAAGCAGTCTTGCAGGCTTCGGCCTCTTGGCCTATATGGCAGGTCTGAGCGCCGCCGCCTTCTCGTTGTGGACGAAGCTGCTCAAGTACAACAGGGTCAGCTCCATCACCATCTTCAATTTTCTCATCCCGGTTTTCGGCACCCTGCTCTCAGCCCTTGTGCTGGGAGAATCGGTACTGCGCATGCAGTACCTTGCCTCCCTGCCCCTCGTTGCCATAGGGGTGATTCTGGTTACCTATTCCAGCTCAAAGGCCCCGGTATAGAGGCGATAGTACTGGCCCTTCTGCTCGATGAGCTGCTCATGCGTACCCTGCTCGATGATCCTGCCGTTCTGCAGCACTAAAATCATATCGGCATTGCGGATGGTCGACAGCCTGTGGGCTATGACAAATACCGTTCTTCCCTGCATCAGGGCATCCATGCCACGTTGGACAACCGTCTCGGTATGGGTGTCGATACTGCTGGTTGCCTCGTCGAGAACCAGCACCGGAGGGTTCGCCACAATGGCCCGTGCGATGGAGAGCAGCTGCCGCTGCCCTTGGGAGAGGGATGTCCCGTCCCCTGAGAGCTGGGTTTGATACCCCTGTGCCAGGTGTTCGATGAAGGTGTCGGCGTTGGCCAGCTTTGCTGCCTCGATCACCTGTTCGTCGGTGGCGTCCAGGCGGCCGTAGCGGATGTTCTCCATGACCGTTCCGCTGAAAAGATGGACATCCTGCAGGACCACGCCCAATGATCGGCGCAATTGGTCCTTGGAGATGGTGTTGATGTTGATGCCATCGTATTGGATTTTTCCATCAGCAAGGTCGTAGAACCGGTTGATGAGATTGGTGATGGTTGTCTTGCCGGCGCCTGTGGCACCGACGAGGGCGATTTTCTGACCGGGTTTTGCTTCGATGGTGATATCCTGCAGAACCAGCCTGTCGGCAGTATAGGCGAAATCTACCTCGTGCAACTGCACGTGGCCGCATAGCTTGGTAAGCGTATTGGTTCTTTCATCCTTCCATGCCCAGAGATTGGTTTTCTCTTCGGTTTCCGTCAGCGTTCCGTCTTTGTCTTGCTTTGCATTCACCAAGCGGATGTAGCCTTCATCCGGTTCGCTCAACTCGTCCAGGAGAGCGAAAATGCGTTTTGTGCCTGCCAGTGCCATTGCCACCGAGTTGAGTTGCTGCGCCATCTGGTTGATGGGCATATTGATCGAGCGGCTGAGCTGCAGAAAGGAGGCGATGGCTCCCAGGGTGAGCGAACCGATTCCTCCGAGGGCCAGAAGGCCTCCGACAATTGCGACCAGTACATATTGGATATAGCTTATGTTGCCCATGATCGGCATGAGGATGTTTGCAAAGCGATGCGCGTTGAAGGCATCGGCGGCTAGTTCCTCATTGAGTCTGTCGAATCGATCTTTCGCCCGATTCTCATAGGTGAATACCTTGATCACCTTCTGGCCGTTGATCATCTCCTCTATGTATCCATTGGTCCTGCCAAGCGCTTTCTGTTGGGCCATGAAGTAGGAGCCGCTCTTTTTCGCCACCTTGGAGGAGATGGAAAGCATCAATACGAGGGAGACCACCACCACGAGGGTCAGCTGCCAGCTGGTCAGAAGCATCGCAAGGAAAATCGCCGTGACGGTGATGATCGAGTTGATGAAGTTCGGGATTGATTGAGTGACCATCTGCCGCAGGGTATCGGCATCGTTGGTATACAGACTCATCACATCGCCGTGGGAGTGGGTGTCGAAGTAGCGGATCGACAAGGTCTGCATATGGGAGAACATGGAGTCGCGGATGGATTTGAGGGTTCCTTGGGCGATGGTGATCATCAATCGGTTGTAGACAAAGGAGGCGACAACGCCGCTTGCATAGATGGCGAGCATCAAGAGCAGCGCCTGTATGAGGGGGCCGAAGGAAGGATTTGCGGACCCGATGAGCGGGGTGATGTAGGAGTCGATGAGTATTCTTAGGAATACCGAACCCGCGACACCGCTGAGGGCGCTGATGATGATGCACAGAAAGACAATGACAAAGCGCCCTTTGTAGGGGATTAAGATCAAGGAAAAGAGACGCTTGAAGGTAGCAATATCCAGTTTGGGCATTCCCCCGTGTGGCTGTGGTTTCTGATTGCCGTTCATTCTCATGCCCGTTCCTCCTTGCGCAGTTGTGCAGTGTACAGTTCCTGATAGCGCGGACAGGACTGAAGCAGCTGTTGGTGGTTTCCCACCGCCTGGATACGGCCATCGTCAAGCATGATGATCTGGTCGGCGTCCTCAACGGAAGCAACGCGTTGGGCGATGATGATTTTCGTAGTTTGCCTCATCTCGGTTGCCATGGCTTTGCGGATCGCAGCATCGGTTTTTGTATCCACTGCACTGGTGGAGTCGTCGAGGATCAGGATCTTGGGTTTCTTCAGCAGGGCTCGGGCGATGCACAGTCTCTGCTTCTGTCCTCCTGATACGTTTGTCCCGTCCTGCTCAATGTGCGTTTGATATCCATCGGTCATGGCCGTGATGAACGAGTCGGCTTGGGCGATCCTGCATGCTTGGACAAGCTCCTCATCACCGGCTTTCTCGTTTCCCCATCGCAGGTTCTCTGCAATGGTTCCACTGAACAGGATGTTCTTTTGCAACACCATGGCAACCGCCTCTCTCAGGCTTTCAAGGTTGTATTCGCGTACATCGACGCCCCCTACCTTCACCGATCCTGACAGGACGTCGTAGAGACGGGGAATGAGCTGGACCAGCGTGGTTTTTGCGCTGCCGGTTGGGCCGAGGATGCCCACCGTCTGTCCGCTCTCTATGCGTAGGTTGATATCGTAGAGACAACGCTTCTCTTGTGCATTGAAGTAGCTGAAGTCGACATGCTCAAAGCTAATCGAACCATCGGCGATGGTCGTCAGGCCGTTGGTATTCTGCGTAAGATTGCTCTGCTCGGAGAGCACCTCCTCGATCCGTTGGGCCGAGGCCTTGCTGATGGTCAGCATGACGATGACCATGGAGAGCATCATCAGGCTCATCAGGATCTGCGAGGTATAGGTGATGAAGCTCATCAGTTGGCCGGTTGTCATGCTGGAGGAGACGATAAGGCGGGCTGCAATGTAGGAGATTGCAAGGATGGATACATACATCGTGCCCTGCATCAGGGGGCTGTTGTAGGCCACAATTTTTTCAGCCTTCATGAAGTTCTTGTAAATCTCATCGGAGACGGTGTTGAACTTTGTTTTCTCATGCTCCTCACGGACGAATGATTTGACCACCCTGATTCCTCGGATGTTCTCCTGCACCACCATATTCAGCCGATCGTAAATTTTGAAGACCCGGGTGAAAATCGGGTAGGCTGCACGGATTAAAAAGAAAAGACCGATGCCGAGTACGGGAATTGCGACCAGGTACACCATGCTCAGGCGGGCATTGATGCTGTAGGCCATAATGAAACTGAAGAGCAGCATGACCGGGCTGCGCACCGCAATTCTGGTGAGCATTTGATACGCATGTTGGATATTGGTGACGTCGCTGGTCATGCGGGTGACCAAGGATGCAGTGGAAAACTTATCAATGTTGGAGAAGGAGAAGTCCTGCACCCGGTGGAAAAGACTTCTGCGGACATTACGTGCAAAGCCGGTTGATGCCTTGGCGGCAAAGTGGCCGGCAAGCACTCCGAAGAGCAGGGCGATCGAGGCGCAGAGCAACAACAGCAATCCCCATTTGATGATCTCATTAAGGTTTCCTGCATCGACGCCCCTGTCCAGCAGAAATGCCATCAGGAAGGGAATGGTGACGTCCATGACGACCTCAAGAATGACGAAGAGGATTGTCAGGAAGGTGGGGGCCAGATTGCCTTTTGCTTGTTTTTTCAGGTTGTGTATCATGTATAGCTATCCAATAGTTGATTCAGTTTCTCGGTGATGGTGAAGAACTGGTGCAGCTCTTCATCGGTAAGGCAGCTTCTCAGGGTGTCCTCAAACTCATTGACCAGCTTGAGGTGCTCGTTGCACAGAGCCTTCGCCTTCTCTGTCAGGCGGACTTGTTTCTGTCGCTTGTCGGCAAGACAGTCTTCTCGGGTGACCAGCCCCTCGCTTTCCATGCCGGCCAGTATATTGGTCATGGTCGAGCGCCTGACGAGCAGGTGCTGTTGCAGCTCGCTTTGCAGTACGGTTTCTTTCTCATGGTGGGCGAAGTAGCCCAGGATGTGGCTGCGTACGGCGGTCGAGGCACAGTCATGCCCCAGCCTGAGTTGCTGTCCCAGGTTCCTTCCGATGCGATGGGAGAGGGTTTTGATGGTGAATCCAATGCGCGGTGTTGTTTCCATGTGTTCCAGACTATTTGTTAGGATGCTAACGATAATAGTGAAAAACCAGAAAAGCGGCAACGGGTTTTTCAAGAAGATATATGAAGAACAAATAGCAACGGCCCCGCGGGGGGCCGTACAACGTTTAGAGCAACTCTGAGAATGCCTTGAGCACCTCGTCGCCCTTGCAGCCGTCCAGGACCTTGGCTGCCAGGACCTTGCCCAATTGGACTCCTTCTTGGTCGAAGCTGTTGAGGTTCCACACAAAGCCCTGGAACATGACCTTGTTCTCGTAGTGCGCAAGCAGCGCTCCGAGGGCCTTGGGGTCGAGTTGTCTGGCACACAGCAGCGAGGAAGGCCGGTTGCCTGCAAACTGCTTGTTTGCATTTCCATCACTCTTGCCCAAGGCAAAGGCGACGATCTGGGCGACAAGATTGGCGTTCAGCTTCTCTTGGCTGGTGGAGCCCTCCACAACGACATCCTTTTGGTACTGAGACTCGGAGAAGCCGATGAACTGCAGAGGCACGATATCGGTCCCCTGATGCAGCAGCTGGTAGAAGGAGTGCTGGCCGTTGGTTCCCGGCTCACCGAAAATGACCGGTCCGGTCGGATAGGAGAGGTTCTGCCCATCCCGGTTCACATGTTTGCCGTTGCTCTCCATGTCCAACTGTTGCAGGTGAGCGGGAAATCGGCTCAAAGCCTGTGAGTAGGGGAGGATTGCCGTAGTGGGATACTGAAGGACGTTGCGAAGGTATACTCCCAACAGGGCATCGAGCAATGCGGCATTCTCCTCAACCTTGGGATTGAGGGCGAGCATGTCGGCTTCATGGGCGCCGTCGAGAAGGGTTCTGAACGTCTCGAAGCCGAAGGCAAGGGAGAGTACCACTGCTCCTACCGCACTGGTCGAGCTGTAGCGACCTCCGATGTAGTCGTCGATGAAGAAGGAGTCGAGAACAGAGGATGAGGCGGCCAGCGGGCTGGTCTTGCTGGTAACGGCAACCATGTGCTTGGCAGGGTCGATACCCCTGATGCCGCTTTCTTCGATGGCTTGGAAGACAAGGTCGCGGTTGGTGAGTGTCTCAAGCGTCGTGCCGCTCTTGGAGACCAGGATGAAGAGGGTGCTTTCCAGATCGAGGTTCTGAAGCACCGCTTGTGCATCATCGGGATCGACATTGCTGATGAATTGGGCATCGAGCAACTCAATTTCAGAACTCGTGCACCAACCTTTGAGGGCAAGATAGAGTGCACGGGGCCCCAGATCACTGCCGCCGATACCTATCTGTACCACAGTGGAGAACTTCTTGCCTGTCGAACCCAGAATGGCTCCGCTGCGTACCTGGTCGGAGAAACGTTTGATCTTCTCCAGCTGAGCCTGGTAGAAGGCTCCCTTGTCCTCACCGTCGGCAGTTACGGATTTTCCGACTTGTCCGCGGGTCAGGTGGTGGAGCACCAAACGATTTTCGCCGGTGTTCATGACCTTTCCATCAACCAAGGCCTGATATTTCCCGGTCAACGAAAGCTCGTCGCTGAGCTGCTGCAGTACCTTCATATGCTCTTGTGCTACGGGCATGGCCCCATAATGGTAGGTAAGCCCTCCTCCTGCATATGCATGGCAGGCTTTGATACGATCCGGACTTAGAACGAGTTTCAAGTCGCTTGCAGGCAGGGCCTGCAACTGTTTGAATGCACTGCTGGTATCGAGATTCTTAAATGTCATATGCTGTTCTCCTGATGGTACACAAAAGCCCCCCCATTGTAAGCGGAGGGGCGGTGGTGTGCAAGGTGGCTTTACTCTTCTATATCGGGGATGCGGGTCTTGAAACTCTCCTGCAAGTCTTCCTTGGTCATTCCTTCACGAAGGATGATGAAAATGGTGTCATCACCTGCAAGGGTTCCGAGGATCTCCGGAATGGCAAGCACATCCAAGGCAATGCCGACAGAGTTGGCGTGGCCGGGTCTTGTCTTGATGACTCCGAAGTTGCCGGAAAATTCAATGGACAGGATGCCTCTGCGCACATCCTGGATATAGCTTTTCTCTGATTCGCTGATCAAGTCGTTCTCGGGGAGGCTGTAGTAGTACCCCGACCAACCGTCGCTGATTTTGCCCACCTTGAGCATTTTCAAGTCACGGGAGAGTGTTGCCTGGGTAACCGAGTACCCTTCGGTTCTGAGCATCTCCAGCAGCGTATCCTGATTGTCGATGCGGTTGTTCTTTATCAATTCCTTGACTACCGCCAACCGGTTGTGTCGTTCCCTCATGGTTTGGATTCTCCTGGAATGGAATATTTATGCGATTTACACGAATAAAGATACAGTACTATCGTATCTAATGCAAGCTTCCCTCTTCCCTTTTTGTCGAACTCTTGACCGAGGGCCGCCCTTGTAGCATGCTACAAATTGGTATTCCCAACATGGAGGTTGGTATGACAATTTTGTATATTCTCATTGGTGTCGTCATCTTGATCGGTCTGTATGTGGTCAGCGTTTACAACAAGTATGTGCGCCTGCGAAACCAAGGCGAGGAAGCCGAATCGGCGATCGACGCCCACCTGAAGCAGCGCTACGATCTGGTCCCCAATCTGGTGGAAACCGTCAAGGGGTATGCCAAGCATGAGGAAAAGACCCTGACCGCCGTCATCGAAGCCCGCAACAAGGCCATCAATGCAACCGGTCTCGAGAACAAGGATTCCGCAGACAAGGCCTTCAGCTCCACCCTCAAATCCCTGTTCGCCCTCAGCGAAGCCTATCCGGATCTCAAAGCCAACCAGGGTTTTCTGGACCTTCAGGCCCAACTGCAGAAAATCGAGGAACAGCTGCTTGGGGCGCGCAAGTACTACAATGCCATCATCAAGGGCTTGAATACCATCATCGAGGTCTTTCCTTCTTCTCTGGTTGCCTCCATCTTCCACTTTGGCAAGAAGCCTTACCTGGCCATTGAAGAAGAGGCAAGAGCCCGTGTCGAGGTTAAGTTTTAATGAAACGGACACTGCTTCTTGTAATTTTGATCGTGTGCAGTCTCTCTCTGCTCTTTGCCCAGGACTATGTATTCGAGCGCTTCCATCTCGAGATGGAAGCCGCATTGGACAATAGTTATGCAGTGAAAGAGCAGATAGTGGCTAATTTCTCCACTCCGCGCCACGGAATTTTCCGCGAGATTCCCATTCGCTTCGGCAAGGTACGGGTCAAACTGAAGGACCTTCAATCCAATGAGCCCATCAAGGAGGATTCCGTTTCCTCCGATTGGGTGACCTTCCGCCTCGGCTCGGAGAATCGGACGGTTACGGGCCTGAAGGAGTATTTGATAGGCTATACCTATGCAATCGGGGACGATCGCAACGATGAGTATGACGAGTTCTACTACAATCTGGTCGGACCGGGCTGGCAGGCTCCGATCAAGGAGATGAC
>WARQ01001719.1_pt1 | contig 48531 bp, 51 predicted proteins | sample 4769161 | NCBI WGS metagenome assembly WARQ01 (sample SAMN08893024, study PRJNA449175) | gut metagenome | isolation source: rumen sample fed with dry roughage | host: buffalo | place: India: Nagpur | collected 2016 | reverse complement strand
CTATTGATTCAAACTCCATTTTTTCGCACACGTGTTTCTTTTCAACACTATTATCCATATACCATGTTTCTTTGTATAACGTATACATATTTATCACCTCCTACTTTAGGAGATGTAATTTCAACGAAAGGACCAATTAAGTAGCTACCTCCTTTCAAGAATGATTTTTCGTAGTAACCCCAGATACTCTTAAAATGGCTTAAAATCATGCCCCGAAGCTTGTCCGAGTCTCGTCATCAGCTTCTGAAAGGTCCATTTGATGGGCCTTTTAATTTTTCTAGGGGTTACCATTTACTATAGTAGTAACCACGAGTAACCTTAGAGCCCAACGCTTCTTTCGATGAGGTCTTGTTCTTCTAAGGCACTCTCTGTTACATACTGGTAATACTGCCTGGTAGTCGAAATGTCAGTGTGCCGCATCTCCTTTTTAACTATTGCTTCATCTATCCCCGAGGAGAGAAGTATCGAAGCATATGTCTTTCTCATTTGATGCGGAGGTCTATAGTCTATCCCAACTTCCTTACAAGCTTTCTCAAGCCACCTTCGATAGCTATGAGCCGTGATTCTCTTACCATTTTCTGAAAACAAATACTCACAGTCATGCGTTCTCATATTAGTAATATCAATGATTCTTTGGGCAGCTTTTGGAAGTATCACGATATCATCATGACCCATTTTAGCAGTGTCTTGGACTATAACCCGCTTTTTTCCATCTATTTCAATCCTCGTTTCTGTGCGATGAACGTATAGCTTTCTTGGCTCGATGTTATCTTCCTTCTTTAAAGCAGAAAGCTCCCCTACTCTAAGTCCGGTAAGACACATGAAAGCAAGACCAAGATTTACTACACTTGGATTTTTCATGAAATACTCATATAAGATGCTGCGCTCTTCCTTAGAATATATGTAGGTTTTCTTCTTAGATGCCGCTTTAAAGGCTGATTTTGAAATTTGGAAGTCTTTAAAGAACATCGAAACCGAGAAGGAAGTGTAGTGGTATCTCTTTGCGTATTTCATGACGCCAAGCACTATCGTACGAAAGCAAGCGTAAGATTTTGCCGTTAATTCATACGTTGATATGGTATTTCGTACAAATTCATCGAGCACCACGTCGTCTATTTCATCTATATGGGTACTCTCGAACGCTTTTCCTTCAAAAAATCGCTTATAATCGTCCCTATATCTAAGGATACTGTTTTGTTTTACTTCATTATAAGACGCTTTACTCTCGATCCACTCGTTATAGACTGACTTAAATGTAAGCGACCTATCTGGATCCAGAGCCTCGTAGTGCGATATCAATAGATCCTGAAGGTCTTCGAGACGCTTCTTTTTTATGAGTCTTCCGTCAAGCTTTGTATACCAGTATTCATTTTTTCCTTGCCAGATACTTTTATTGTGCCTTTCTAAATACTCCTTTGCTCTTTTCATATGTACGGCGCTACTTAATCGGTCCATGTCTATGATACCTTCCCTAAGCGCCATACGCAACAGTTGAAATTCTTTAACTTTTTGATCTGAGAGCTTCATTTTTAGGCTACGAGTTAAAAAATATATACCGTGTAATAGTTAATGGATTTTAACAAAAAAGAAAAGGGGCTGTTTAAGCTCCCTTCTTCTGTGAAATATAATTTCTGAGTCTCATATAGTCCTCATCAGTAATCGTATACTGACAGACTGTACCTCCTGAGAGCCTAGGTACATATTCTAAGGATACCTTATCCTCACAAATATGTATAAGCTCATTCAGGAAATACTCTTCAGCCTCCGATGATTGGGCAATATTCATTACTTTCATATATCTTTCACCTCCTAACATAGGAGCTGTAATTTGTACGGAAGTCGTCCTAGCGTCCGACGTCGGCTCACCTCTTACGAAGTTCGCAGGCAAAAAATAAAGGGCATGTTATTCGCACGCCCCTTATTACGCTTTAGTAGATTACCACTAATTTTGGTCACCTGCGTGTTAAGTAATATTCGTAAGTAACGTATTGTTACTTAATATATCTCTATAGTAAACTGGGGCGGCCACATTTAGTGTTCCTGTAATAATTGTTCCACCGCTAATAATCGCCGATGCATTATCATGAGCTGTAACGCACGTTGACGTGTTAAAGGTCACATTCGATATGGAATGATGCGTACCTCCATATAAACACAAGCCTATATGATTATTAGTAATTTGCGTTCCGACATATATATTAGACATTTCGGAATAGTCTCCATTATAAAAGATTCCGTATCCACCGCAATAAGATGTTCCGCTATTCATCATATGGAGATACTGGCAATTTGTAAAATAGAAACCACTTCCGTCAAGTGTATCAGCAAATGAATTATCGATCCATGTCGCTTCACAGTTCTCAAAAACAAATCCGCCATTTGTGGGCGAAGATCCGTCTATATATCCACCTTCTGCCTCACAATGCGATATGTGCATTCCATGATTATTGTAAATGTCAAAACATCTCCAGGTTGCTATATCGGGAGATATACCTACGTTATCAACTGTGCAGTATGATAAGAACAAAAACGCAAGTACATTCTTAAATAAGAATCCTACTCCACGCTGTAAACGTGCTGTACAATGGTCTAAATATATTAAAGTATGAAGTCCTGATGAATTTGCATCAGTTATAAAATTAGATGAATTAGTGGTAAGAATATCGCTAATCTTTATAAAAGACTGAGACGTTCCAGAAATTGAAAATGTTGAACCGCGGTTTGGATGCTCAATTCGCAACCCTTTTATCGATATATATGAGCCGGTAATCAAAAACAGGTGGCTATTTGAACCGTTGAAAATAATTTTTGTAGAATTACCAATTACAGATTGTCCATTAGTTAATGTGATTTGATCCAGAACATAGCCACTTCCTGTGATGTTTGGCAAGTAGACGCTTCCGTGCACTGCCATACAAGTATTAAATGCTGCTGTGTTATTTGTAACACCATCCTCAACACCGCCATAATTTAGTATTGAATTGGATAAAGCTTTTTGTAATTCTCTTCCCTGTCTAGCATCAAGAACATAGCCAGGTTCTGATGTAGAAAGATTGTTTCTAATATTATCAATATGCAGTGCGTCAGCATCATACACATCTAAGGTTTCAGTTGCGGAAGTTCCAGTATTTTTAGCAATGATATGCTTAACTTTTTTATTTGCCACTGATCAACCCTCCAAATTAACCATTCAAATCAAGGGGGAAACATATAGTGCCATATACAGCATGACCGGAAAGAGCTGTTGCAGGCAAGAACCAAATCGTGCCATTCGCATTTATACGAACTGTCACCGGAATAACTTGCGATCCAGAAGCATTAAGTCCTAAAGCTGTAAAATAAACATCGCCTATCGGTCTATATCCAGAAGGTAAACCACTGGCTATAACCTGAGTCCATGCGGAAGCCGAAGCTGTAGATGACTTTCCAGCAATTGATAGCGCCACAATATAACCCCTCTTCAAATAGTACACCGGAGAACTATCACCCCACTGAGTCCATGCGGCATCGCCAGTTACAAGAGTAGAAAGATTTGTTACCGATGTATTTATCGTGCTAACCTGAGCACCAAGCGTTCCGCTAATACCGGCATTCGCTTGTCTAGCGTCAAGAACATAACCAGAACTAGACTGATTAGTACCATTATAGATTTTATCTGTATGTACAGCGTCAACGTCATATACGTCCAGCGTCTCTTCTTCTGAAGCTCCTGTGAGCTTAGCAACAATATGTTTAATTTTTCTATTAGGCATGGATTAGCCCTCCCAACCAAGTGTTATAAATTCTTTATGGATGATACCTTCGAAACGACAGGCTATTTTGAATTATTACCATTAATAGAAAGGTAACGTAAGAGTTTCACTCGTAGCATTATAAGTATAAGCAAATTTCTCTTCGATTTTATCGTTTAATACTTTTGCTGTAATAACTCTTGATGTTGTAGCCGTTCCAGTAGTAGCTTCTGACGCACTCATTGCGGAATAAGCATCCCACGGAACATTTACAGACAAGTATCCGCTTTTATCCGGAGTTACCGCATACTGCCTATTTGAAGTAGATGAGACGCCGACTGAGTCAAGTGTTGAAGAAGTTTCTTGTTTAAGGTTCGCTTTAATTGTGCCGCTTGATGTAACAGGACCTCCGGTAAGACCAGTTCCAGTTGCAACGCTTGTTACAGTACCAGCTCCACTAGGCGTGGCCCATGTACCATCATTCCTAAGAAATGTAGTGGTACTGCTTCCAAGCTGAGGGCCTGAAGTAATTGTATTTGTACCATTAAACTTCGCAATATAACCAGAAGCTCCAGAGCCAGTTACATTATTTGAAATAGACGGAGTAACAGTTACTGTCTGCGCAGAACCGCCGGATGGTGTTACAGTAAAGCCATTTGTTCCGTTTTCAAAAGTATAAGTCGTACCTTCGCCGCTAATATAATTTCCAATTAACTGCCACTGAGTACCGTCGTAAACAAAATCACAAGTACCGGCAAGCAAAGCTTTATTTGCCCCGGTTGTTATCTTTGAACCTTTGTGAAATATATTTTTTGCGCCTTTTGAATTAACGTTTAATGTTGGTGTGTCTGCAGTGTTTGCATTAGAAAATTTAACTGTAACTCTTGCTCCAGTTTCAAGATTAAATGTTCCAGAAGTGATACTAACAGTCTTTGCTGCTGTAGCTGCTGCAGTAGAACACGTTCCAAATCTTGTTGCCGTTGCCCCTGTAACTCCATCTTGCTTAATTGTTTGATGCGAAGTAAGGAAGCCGCTAACCGTATGAGTATGCGTACCAGAAGATGTAACATGCCCTTGTGCATCGTATGTTACATAAGGAACGTCTAATGTCGAACCTGATGTAGCCGAAGACGTACCTGCAGTACCAGCTGTAACAGAATTGGAATGATTAAATGTCGTATCTGACAAAGATAATCCAGACCCAGCAGAATATGTGGTATTTGTATCAGTCCCTGGAATCCCAAGACTTGTGATATCTGACTTCTCAACAGCTGTAGCCGAAGCAACATGTCCCTCAGCAGTAACAGCTATCTTGTAAAGACCGGAAGTCTTAGAAGTAGTAAGCCTTGAAGAATCTGTTGCATGAGTATATGCAGTGTTTCCGTAATCTCCCCTATAAGCTGTGGATGATGTAGTACCAAGAGCCAATGACGGAGAAATTTCAACATATGCAGTTCCAGACCATCGCCAAGTAAGATTCGTATCCTTATCGACATAGATCTTTCCGGTCTCTCCTGTTGCTGGAAAACTAGCTTTATTCGCATATTCAAGAACTTCATCTACATAACTTGGAAGATATGTAGAATCAATTTTGCTTGAAGAATTTAATGGAACAACTCCAGAAGCTGCACCTTTGGCGCTGGTTTTGATATAAGATGTTTTTATCTCATTTCCATCAACGTCATATTTGGCACCAATATCATAGGTGGTCCCATTAGTTGCAGTTATTGTCGTAATTTTTGCCATAGGACCTCCTCGCTTTATGAAAGTGTTAGTGCTTCTGTAGTAGCGTTATATGTATACGAAATAGAGGGCGTGACAGTAATTGTCTGAGCACTTCCTCCCGAAGGAGTAACTGTAAAACCGTTTGTACCGCTTGCAAATGTGTATGTGGTATCGGTAAACGTAGCCCCAGAAGGAACACTGGCAGCTATGGAAAAACCATTAACAGTTCCGTTGAAATCAGTTGCCGTAATTTCAGCAGGAAACGTAACGTTACCACTAGCATCGGTCGAGAATGGAACATGATTATAAAGCATATTTCTAGCATATGCATCAGTCGGAGCAGTCCATAAATTATATCCAAGGAAACGAATATCATAGACTATCGCACTAGGATAGTTTGTATTAACAGCGGTCTGCCTAAATGTTATTCGATATTTGTATTGATTCGATGTCTGGGTAGATCCGCCACCAAAAGTTCCATAAGTAAAATACCTGATGTTATTACCGCTCCATCCGGAAACAGCCTGCCCTGTAAATACTGTTGAAAATGTATCTTTCGCTCCAATTGTAGAACGTTCAAGATCCATTAAACACGTGTTTCCTTGCGTGTTGAACCAAACATATATTCCATGGAAACTGCAATACCTATCAGTAGGCTCAATAGTTACTCTGAGTCTGTTATTAACAGTATTGTTTGCTTTTGCAGTAGCTTTTCCTAAATAAAAACCAGTCCCTCTACTCTCGTTAAAAAGATTTCTTTTTTCTGCATCAGTAGCACCATAACTAGTCCAAGTACTTCCTGCATTGGTCGAATATTCAATTGTTATTGCCGCAGCAGGAAGTCCAAAAGATTTATTTGAAGCTGCCGTTGGAATATAAGCTGCAGTAACTGGGTCGAGGCCACCTGATTGGGCATCATTTCCCATGACAACACCGCTAGGAGGAACCGTTGCGGTATGTGTATGTGTTCCAGTAGCAGTTATATGACCTTGAGCATCATATGTAACGTAAGGAACAGCAATTGAATTTCCAGAAGTTGCTGAAGAAGTTCCAACAGTCCCGGCCGTAACGGAATTTGAATGATTAAAAGTCGTCGACGAAAGAGAAAGTCCTGTACCAGCAGAATAAGTGGTATTTGTAGGCGTAGCCCAAGAACCATCATTTCTAAGATATGTCGTTGTGCCAGAGCCAAGCTGTGGACCGCTTGTGATGGTATTTGTGCCATTAAACTTCGCAATATATCCAGAAGTTCCGCTACCAGTTACATTATTCGTAATAGATGGTGTAACAGTAACTGTCTGGGCACTACCTCCGCTTGGCGTAACTGTAAAGCCATTCGTTCCGTTTGCAAAAGTATAGGTCGTATTATCATTAGTATCAACGTAATTACCAATCAAATGCCACTGTGTGCCATCGTATACAAAATCACAAGTACCAGCCAGCAAAGCTTTGTTTCCGCCAGTCGTTATTTGAGCTCCATTATGAAAAATGTTCTTTGCACCCTTTGAGTTAACATTTAAAGTTGGAGTTCCTGCAGTATTCGCATTTGAAAACTTAACTGTAACTCTGGCGCCAGTTTCCAATGCAAATGTACCAGCAGTAACGCTAACAGTTTTTGCAGCGGTTCCAGCAGCAGTAGAACATGTTCCAAATCTTGTTACGGTTGCTCCTGTTACTCCGTCCTGTTTGATAGTCTGGTGCGATGTCAAGAAGCCAGAAACAGTATGCGTATGAGTACCAGACGCTGTTACATGCCCTTGATCGTCATAAGTTACATAAGGAACATCTAATGTCGAACCTGACGTAGCGCTTGATGTACCAACCGTTCCTCCTGTAACAGAATTCGAGTGGTTAAATGTCGTAGAAGAAAGACTTAAACCAGTACCAGCTGAGTACGTTGTATCTGAAAACTTAGGGCTTGAACCAATCGTAACACCGTTTAACTGCGTCGCCTGTAAATTTCCTGTCGAAGGATTGAAAAGAAGATTATCGTTCTTCCTAGCGCCTTCTGTTTTAGTAGTATTATCGGCAGAAGAGCTGAATAATACTTCGTAGTTTGCACTTGTCGTTGTGGCTGTTTGAGTAACAGCATTGTTTGTATCTGATCCAGGAATTCCAAGACCTGTAATATCAGCTTTTACAACTGCAGTTGCCGCGGTTATATGGCCTTCGGAATTTGTGGTAATTTTATAAAGACCTGATGAAAATGCTGAACCTTTATTGGTTACTGCATGAGCGTATGCCGCATTTCCATAATCTCCTCTAAAAGCTGTGCTAGAAGTAGTGCCAAGAGCTAAAGATGAAGAAATCTCAACATAAGCAGTACCTGACCATCTGTAACTAAGATTCGTAGTAGTGTCTACGTAAATCTTTCCGGTTTCGCCAGTTGTAGGAAATGATGACTTAGCTGAATACTCTAAAACATCATCAACATACGATGGAAGCTGACTAGTCGGAACCAAACCGTTAGCATCAAGTTCTGCAACACCAGAAGCAGCACCTTTAAGCGACGAAGCAATCGCCGATACATCAGATGCTGAAAGCGTAATATTAGAACTTAAAGCTTTACCGTTTACAGTTCTTGAAGTCGGCACCGCTCCAACATCTGATGCTGATAAAGTAATATCTGACGACAGAGCTTTCGAGTTTATAGTTCTTGATGTCGGAACTCTCGAAGTATCTGAAGGATGAACGTGATCGGCTCTTGCGTAGTCAGTTGACGTACCAACTGTTCCTGTCCCGTCCATTGAAGGCGTAGTACTTGATGCGGTATAAGTAGTATCGTCATTAAGCCAGTCATTCATCTGCCAGTAAGAGCCATCGTAAGTGAACGAAACAACAGCTCCAGCCTGCCAGCTTGTTTTTGCCGTAGTTCCAGGCTTTGTGGTGCCATAACGATAAATATTCTTTGCACCAGTGCTATTTACATTTAGCGTTGGAGATGAGTTAGTGTTTGAATAGGTGAACTTAACATGAATAGTAACTCCGGTAAGAAGCTTATCGAAATTATCACACGTTACTACTTTTGCAGCGGTAGAAGCACCTGTACTACAAGTTCCATATAAAGTGGAGCCTATAGGAATAGTAGTTCCACCAACATTTAATTTGCCAGCGTATGTTGCCATATAGACTCCTTCCTTTAACTTGAAGTAATTCCAGTAGCAACGGTAGTCGATGTTACTGAAATATTAGGTATAGATCTTGAGGTATAACTAAGCGACGGAGCAGATCCTACAGATGTAACATTCGGGATAGACCTCGCTGTATAGCTAAGAGAAGGAGCTGTTCCGCTTGAAAATGTGACAACTCCCTCTGATGCTGACGCTGAAAACATAGTTCCTGCGCTCCAGTTAGTAATATCATCTGCAGAAATTTCATCTCCAAGCGTCGGAACAGAACCTGCACTCCAGTTAGTAATATCGTCAGCTGAAATCGCCGTTCCTGCAGAAGCTGAACCTATAGAAGTTGTTGCAGCTGTGTAAGTAGTGTTTTCCCACGGTACATTCACCGCAAGCTTTCCATTATTATCCACAGCGACCGGGTATACCCTTCCTGAAACTTCAGTAGCAGCTGTGGCCGCATTTGAAAGTGCCGTATCTGAAACCAGATTTGCTTTAATCGTCCCAGAAGTTGTGATAGTTCCTCCAGTAAGACCAGTTCCAGTTGCTACCGAAGTTACAGTGCCTTCAGTTGGAACAAAAGTCCCTGTTCTTCTTACTCCATCAGCTCCAGTTGCCGTATAGTCTTCCACCAACACCTCTGGAATTACAGTGTCCTGAGTAACGTCCATCTGAGTAACACCATTTAATAAAACTTTACTGATAGCCATTTACTCACCCACCTCCATATTTATAGTTAACACCTGATTGAAATACATTTGATATATCTGTCTGCTGAACCCAGGACCCATTTACTTTCTTATAAACAGCTGTGCAAGGAACCCACGTACCATTTAGTTTTACATACATCGCCTTCGTAGCTGAGCCCGCAGTAACCACTATCGTATGATCTGCCACTACATTTGTCAGCGTGTAAGTGTATACGACCCCGCTTACTTCGTAGGTCACTGTAAACGATACGCCATAAATGTATACATGCCTTACCGTACTAGATGCATTATTGGTTGCAGTCAGGTAAAACCTCGCATTGCCCACCTCGGATGCTGTCCATGAACCAACGGTCAAGTTCAAAGTCGTTTTTGCAACATCTGTTCCACCTGCCGTGACCCAGCTTGTAGCAGATCCTTTTGCCGTACTTCCAGCATACATCTGACAGCTTGATGTAAAACCTGAAGACGAGTTATTCCTGTTGTACTGCAAGGTGGCTCTACAACTCACACTCTGAATGGTTGCACTTGCCGGGATTCCTGATGTGTCAAGATCTAAATAGACAGTTCCGGTACGTTGACCGCCGCTAAGAGACAGGTCAGCATAATTGGTGCTGTCAGCATCATCATAAGCATTACTGATATTACTCGTAGTGAAGGTGGTAATTGTACTATCATTCGGGATAGCCTCCTTCGTTCCGCTTGTGACCTGCACGAGCTGAGACGTTACATCAACGCCGTTATCCGTAACCGTAGGATTAGTTACATCAATGGTCAGCGTGTAATCATCACCCTCAAGCACAGAAGTCGTGCCGCTTGGAACGATTGTGCCGCTGTTCGTAGACGAAGTAATATCATGATAGACAGGAACTGTATAATTAACCAGTATCTCAGCACCATAGATATAGAAGGTAGCTGCTGTGTTACGTGCGTTTCTTCGGCAGTTGATACGGATGCCGAAGTCAGCACCATAGCCCGATATCGTTTCCCAGCTATCCGTTACGCTAGTAAATGAGTACGCAGTCGCAGTCGTTCCGATTGCCGTAGAACTGCCAGTGAGAGTTGTGGTATTGTCACATATCCTCGGTCTGTACGAAGATGATGTCGAACCGCCCGACTCGGATGCCTTGTACTTTATCTCAAACGAGTTGATGACCGCATTGCTTGGGATATCGTCGAAGTTGAACCCTCTAAGATAGATGTACCTATTTGAAGTAGACGCATACGTGTTCTGAACGGTGGCGTAGGTCGTACTATCAGTGTTTGTGTATACATTATCTTCATTCGAAACGGTTAAGTACGACGAAGCAGCATTATAAATCGTAGAGGGAACAAGCCTCATTGTTGCCATAGCTTATTCCCCCTTACGAAGTCTTTAAATAAATATCTCCGTTACTTCCTTGAGAAGAAGACGGAGTGCCTGAACCAGTATAATATGTTACAAACGAAAGAGTTCCTGTAACAGATACGATTCTATCTGCATCACCAGCATCACCTATCTGAACCGTAACCCCGCTTGCAATATTCCCAGCGCTAAGCCCACTATACGTAACTGCTCTTATCGTCTGAGTTCCGGTTAAATATCTTCCAGAGCTAATAGTCTGATCAGAAGAACTTGTGTTATACGTCGTAGCTCCTTGAGTCGTAAGCTGAGAAGTATTCGAACCACTTACAGTTATCGTCCCAGCAGTACCACTTGATACATAACCTGCGCTAACCGAAGGCGTTACAGATTTCGTACCGCTTGCAGTAGCTGTGATAAGACCTGAAGAGCTTACAGATATTGACGGAGTAACACTCACAGTAGTTGCAGGAGTAGTAGCAGAGCCAGAAGCAACCGATTTTGAAGCAGCTTCTTCATAGTAACCTGCAGGAGCTGTGACTGTTGCGCCAGATACTGTTAAGTTCGTGCTTGACCTTCTTGTAATACCTGAACCAACGTAATCATCCGGAATTGCTCCAACCGAAATAGAAACTTCTCCAAGTCCGTCATAACCGGTACCAGCAGTAATAGTTTCAGACTGAGCCGTTTCAGAAGGCGTGTAGCTCTTTGTTACATCCTGAAGATTTGGAGCTCCGGAAGGAACTGCCACATCAACTGCTGCGTAAGAAGTTACATCTATTCCTGTGCCGTTTGCCGTAATCGACTTTGTACCACTTGGAACAATGTACTGAGAAGGAATCGCTCCGACTGTAATAGTTCCAAGAGTGTACTTTCCTGCTGCAACAGCTGTCTGAGAAGAAGTCGTAGGAGTTATCGTAGCAGCATTCACAGTGCTAAGCTGAGAAGTATTGCTGCCACTTACTGTAATAGTTCCTGCCGTACCACTTGAAACATAACCAGCACCAACAGTCGGCGTTACAGACTTTGTTGCGCTTGCTGTTGCAGTGATAACACCAGTTGAAGAATTAACTGAAATCGAAGGATTAGCAGTAACAGTAGTTGCAGGAGTCGTAGCGGAACCTGAAGCTATAGTCTTTGTGGCTGCCGTTTCGTAATATCCTGCAGGAGCTGTAACCGTAGCACCAGAAGCTGTTAAATCACTGCTTGACCTTTGAGTTACTCCGGAGCCAATATACTCATCGTCAATGGCTTCTACAGTGACCGAAGATAATCCGTCATAACCAGAATCAGCTGTAACGGTCTGTTCTGACTCAGTAGGAGTTACAGTCTTTGTCTGAAGTGTAGGACTTCCACCGCCACTTACATTTACTACTGCACTTGCGAAAGAAGTTACATCATATGTCCCATTCGAAGAAATTGACTTACTTCCGGAAGGAATGATGTAAGAACTAGGAATCGGGTCCACCGTTACATCTGAAAGTCCGTCATATCCAGAGTCCGCAGTTATATACTGACTACTCTCTGACGGCGTTACAGTCTTTGATTGAAGAACCGGAGTCCCACTACATTCATGAGTACCAGTTACTTCGTTTCCATACCTATCATGAGCGGTAATACCTTTAACCAAAGTACCTGCTGATACAGTATCTTTTGAAATGTCAACCGCTATTATTTCTCTTATCGTACCGCCGTGTTCATCAGGAGTATCAATAACCGTAATTGCACTGCTTCCTCCACCGCCACCAGTCTTACCAAAATTCAAAGGGATAATCGCCATAGCTTATACCCCCTTCAAATATAATGTAAGATTGGTTGTAGGAGCGCTTATAGCATAAAATGTAACGGATCCCGATGCCGTTTCCATTTCAACCAGGAGATTTGCAGCCTCATCGATAACAGCCTTCGTAAGCTCTGTTGTTCCAGAAGGATACTTAATCTTTGCATCAGGATGGGAATTCGCAGTCATCCCACTAACTGTTTTAGTCTGCTTATAATACCCAGTTGTTACATCAGATGTCCAACTTGACGAAGATAATGTTACGGTATTAACGACCTGTGCGTTTGCATCTTTTAAATCGTAAATATTTCCATTGGGCAATGTAATTTGTTTAATATATCCGGAGGATGGCATATTTTAGCCTCCTTCCTATTATGAAACCGTGATCGTAGCCTGAGTACCAGTGAATGTCGGCTGAGATACCGTACCTTCTGGTGTGAAATTACCAGTAAATGTAGAATTAGTTCCAGTGAATGTAGCTTTAAGCTCTTTGCCAGTACCACTAAATGTAGGCTGAGAAACAGAACCAGTAGCTGTACCACTAACCGTAACAGTTTTAGATGTTCCACTAAAGCTACCAGTAAGAACTGCTCCAGTACCAGTAAATGTAGGCTGCGAGATATTTCCTGTGGCTGTACCACTAACCGTAACAGTTTTAGATGTTCCACTAAAGCTACCAGTAAGAACTGCTCCAGTACCAGTAAATGTAGGCTGAGTTGCAGTAGCAGATGAAATACCAGTAGCAACAGTTGTATCAGTTCCCTTTGTAGGAAGTGTTCCTTCACTCCAGGCAATTGTCAAATTTTCGTTGGTAACTGTTCCTGTCCAAGAAGGAAGCGTTCCAACAGCTGTAATCGAATTAACAGTGGTTGTAGACGGAGTAACTGTAATAGTTGGCGTTGAAACTGTACCTTCAGGAGTATAATTCGCTGTTCCAGTAGATGCCTTTGAAATCGCTACAGAACCTTCAGGAGTATAGCTACCTGTGGAATCAAACGATGTTCCTGTAAACGTAGGAGCAGAAACTGTACCTTCAGGAGTATAATTCGCTGTTCCAGTAGATGCCTTTGAAATCGTTACAGAACCTTCAGGCTTATAGCTACCTGTAGAGTTAAACGATGTTCCTGTAAATGTAGGCTGAGAAACAGTACCCTCTGGAGTATAGTTTGCAGTTCCGGTGCCAATGCTTATTGCAATATTACCACTTGCCGATCCGCTTACAGATACTGATCCTTGAGTTCCAGTAAACGCAGGCTGTGATACTGAACCGGCAGGAGTATAAGTTCCAGAAGCACTATCTTTATAAGCAAGAGCCTTAAACGCTCCAAGATCGCCCATTTCCTGCCAGTTAGAACCGTCCCAAACAAACTCTTTGCTCTGGTAATTAACCATGTCTCCATTAGCAGCATTATGTGAATTTCCACTAATTATAATCGGAGTTGTAGTAGAACCATCAGAAAGCGGAGTTGTAGTTGTTCCTAAATAGTGAACGCCGCCAGAAATTGATTGTCTTAAATCCTCAATGTCGCTTCTAGCTGTGCTGTCCTTTATGTCGTATGTACTTCCGGAAGGAAGCGTAATTTGAGAAATATCAGGCATTTTGAATTTCCTCCCTAATTAACCGTGAATATTAAATTTTCAGAGTTATTGAAATCCAAATAACCCCTCCATTTGTTATTCCAAAAGTCTATCATCTCTTGAGTAATGTCTATTCCATATCCTCCAATAAACGGGAGGTCGATGAGATACGCCAAACCATCTCCTATTTTTAATCCAGGAGTATAAGTAATCTCTCCGGTATCAGGGTCTGTATAAGACTTATAATCCGTGTATAAATAAAAGACATTCTTTCGAGATATGAGGTACCTTTGATTATTCCAATAATCAGAAGTACCTCTTAAAACCTCAGTTCTCTCATTTATTAAAACATTTCCAACAGGAGCCATCTCGATAGCGAGATTTTGGCTCTTATCGGAAACATCTAATAAGACGTTTTGACTTTTATCTTCAAACTTGATATCTATTTTTTGACAACCGCAATCACAATTATTTTTATTCATTATGCACCGCCTCATCCCAGAGAGAATCGAGGACGGATACCTGATATGTTTGTGATTTCAATGCGGACTCATCCGCCAGATCGCCGTCAACGCACATCACCTGTATTTTTGCTGACTTATTATCCATAAGCCTGATCGTTTCATCTTGTGTATACTCAACGGTTAATATATCTTCCTGATAATCCTTGAATGTTTTATCTATCAATAAATTATCCTGAACAAGTCTGATTATAATTGTCCCAAGAGAACGCCATACTGTATCGGAATTAACGTAATTCCAAACACTGCCGTCCCATTTGAAATATGATTTCTCGGGATACTGCTCAGAAACTTGAAGGACTTTGTAGATTTTTCCTATATCTCCAGGTTCTGGAAGATATGCTGGTAATTCTTGATAGGTGTCCACGATTCCATCCGGACTATCACAATACGGAGGGATTGTAAACATGAATTGCTTTGTTGTCCCTCGTCTAATTGAAAGCCCCTTTGCCATAAGCCACCTCCTTAACTGGATTCCGCGCTTAAAGTTTCATTCGAAGGGTTGTAGGCAAGAGAATCGCCTTCCAAAGCCGCTTCCACAGCCTCTTTTATAATTCCACGAAACTCGGTGATATCTATATGTAGAAAACTGTAACAATCGTGACCAATTGGATACTGGTAATTAGGATCAACTAATTCAAGGGATTCATTTCCGGAATAAACCCCAGATGTTATTGCTTCGTTCCATAGAGATTCAGTTACAACAACATTATAGACATCAGACTTTACTGCGCACTGATGTTCGTTTGACTCGTATAAAAGAAATACCTGAAGTCTTGCTTTCTGCTTATCGGAAAATCTTAGAGTATCTTCCTGCGAATAATACACAAGACAAGAGCTTGGATCATTTTCCTGAATAACCGGTGTTTTATCAATATTCACCGAACCTTGAGAAAGCCTAACTAATATGGTGTTAAAATCTCCCCATAAAAAATCCTGTGCCTCACATCTTTCCAAAGTTAACTGAATAACCCTAGAGGCACCGCGTCTAATACTTAAAGCCACAGCTTAGCCTCCTTTTCTATTAAGCAGTAACTGAACGAATTATCAATGAGTTATCCGATGTCTGATACGAGAAGACAACACCAGCAGTGCCATATTGCTGAACATAAGACACAGCCTCATCAAATGCTGCTTCAGCTTCGGATTCTTTATTAGCTATATCGGTTACGGCTTGGGAAGCTGTCGAAACAGTCTGGTTATAATATGTCTCAGCTCCATCTTTATAACTTTTTGCCTCAACAACACTGGCCCTAATATCAATAAGCTCACCATCTATTGATGTAAACTCATTCTTTGAACAATACAAACCCTGCAGCGGAGACCTATTTATAACCACCTTCAGATCAATACTGGAAAGAACTCCGACACCTGAATTATCCGTAAATCTAAGCTGAGCCTTTACTATTCCGGGAACAACGGTCATTTGTTCGGTAACAACAGCTGTGACAGTATGACCGCTCCATGTGCACGCATAAGAAAACGCTGTTCCATCCGGTTTTGAACCAACCAAAGTAACATATGTCCCAGACGGAATAGTGTAATAATCACTATCCCCAATTAAATTGAAATATAATGTTACCAGATTACTGTCATACTGCTCCAAATAGATAGTTGGCGTAACAACATCTGGGACCATATGAAGATAATAAGTTTGTGTAACCATGTTTTTAATTCTCCTTTAAACGTCCCATAAAACAAGAGCACCTCTATCGTTTGTACGATTAAGCGCTCCCTCAAAATCCCCGGATTCTTCAAAGAAATACTTTTCTAAACCATATCCTTCAGATTCTATATACTGTCTACCAGTAACCATTTCCCCATTTTGAAGAAAATAGTACCAATGTCCATTTATCTTAGCCCAACCATGAGCATTTCTTCCCTGAGCCAAACGATAATACCACTTATTGCCATCTTTTACCCATCTTGGATACTCGATCTTTATATGCTTTTCGTAAGGAGGTCTGCCATAGCCATCAATTCGATCAAAACCATACGGATATTCTTTAGTCCATACTCCTCCGCCATTAGAAACCACATTCGGTTTAGATCCTTGAGGAGATGTGTTTCCCTCAACAGTGTAAATAGTATTGTTTTCAACAACGACCACGATTCCTGTATGACAAATTCTCTCTGAATTTTTAAAGAATATTTGATCTCCTGGCTGAATACCGTTTGTCCCTTTATGGTAGAGACCCTTATTCTTATACATCTGAGCAGAAGTTACAGTATAATCATCAAATCCTCCACCAAGAAGAGATTTTGCTGTAGATACACCAAACACTTTGTAAAAACACCAGTCGACAAACGCATCACACCATGCCGCAGCAAAATCCATCGTCTGGGGATAAATTTTATGCATCTCGAAATTATATTTCGTTATATTATCTTTTCCGGCACCTTTGGACTTATCGTAAATAATAGAAGGATCCTTATTATAAGCATCCCATGATTTTTCGAGATACCCAACTTCATACAAAGCGGTCTCAATTAATTTTTCTTTGCTCATTTAATCCTCCAATTATTATCCACCAAGATCTGGATCTTCGGGTTCTGGTTCAGATTCTTCTAGCGCTTCTATTCTCGACTCAAAATCCGCAAGTACGTCGCCGATGTGGAATCTTCTAGTTCTAGAAGTATTCATGCAATAAGCGCCACCTTCATTGACAACAAGCCCATAATTATCTTGATTACGATACCCAGCCCATAAATAAAGAAAACCAGAACGATTGACATACCCACTCATTCCAGTTCTATCATCATAGGATTGAAGCATCTGTCTATTGGTTTTTGATATATAAAAATCACCAAGACGTATCTCATTTCCATCCGCTTTAAAACCGACTTGTTCGTCCATTAAAAGCTCAATGGTTCCCTGTTTTATTTCCATTCCGTCGTGTGTCATTCTTGCGATAATGCCAGCTGCAGGATTTATAACATAAGCATTTCCATCCCAAGAATATAATTCAGACGTTATGCGGTCATAATAGCCTTTGTTCATTTGAGCAGGAATTTCTGTAGTAAATGTTGTATCGGTATAGAACGTTCCGTTCCTTAAGTATCCAACATATTCTAAAGCTAAAAGTTTTAGCCCATCTTTGTCAACTAATAAAGTTGGATTCGCATCTTCATCAAGAATTTCAAGGGTTCCGTAATGATTATTAATGCCGCCAAGGGTGAGATGGCCATCATTTGTCCATGACTGATAATACGGTCCGACATATCCTGTAGAACTAAAACCAATGCCATTCATATTAATTCTAAGGACGTTGGCTGCGGATTCTATATTTTCGTTATCTAGGAAAAGTACCTCATTTGCAAAACCTTGAGGATTCCTGTTGATAATCACATGTCCTCTGGTTCCGGTGTTAAGAACTCCAGTAGCACGATCTATCATATTCTGGGCTTCCTGAGTGGTTGGCATATAAGACACTTGCTTAAGCTGATCCGATATAGTTGAACTAAAACTCTCTTTTGGATCTCCTATTTCGATTTCGTTGTATCTTTCTTTAAGCACATCGTAATCAGTCTTATTCACTTTTGCTTCGGCCGTAATTCCAAGTTTAGGAAAGACAACTGTTACAATATCACAAAGGTTTACGGACTGAAGCTGAGAAACATCCTTATAACCAGGAGTCTCAAATAAGTTTATGAACTTAACATCTAGACTTACTTTTGGAACGCCTATATTGTTTTCAATTATATACTGATTCGTGTACTCTCTTAATTGTTCCTGAGAAGGAGCTCCATCAAATACTTGCGTAAAATCCTGAACAATACTTCTCTTGTATGGAAAATTTAATGCGTTCTGAGAATATACTATTTTTTCGTCGAGTTCTATATAAGTTACTGCGTTAAGAAGCCGTTCATCGTCATCGGAGAGATATGGTAGATCACTTAATAGCGTTGTTCCGTCTCCAATTTTATAGCCAGGAGTATACGTTACAGTTTCATCTTCTCCAGTAACACTTTTATAATCTGTATAAATATAAACGTCATTTTCTGCAGGAACTAAATCTATCTGCTCCCCCCATTCGGCAGTAGTTCCGGAGTGTATCGTATGACCATCTGTAGTTTGTCCACCATCAGTTTTCCAATACGGATAAATACCAGTTATAGTATTCTCAATGTTTTCTTCCTGACTTAAATCAATAAGGTTCTTTCCATAAGTTATTTTTACACCTTTGTTAGTGCCTCTCGCATCGTGCAGAATAACATTGTAATTATCCCATTCATATTCGCCATGAAAGATGTCAAGAACAGAACCTTCCTGACCACCAAGAAGAGCTTTGAAAGAATCTGGTTTGTCTAAAGTAAACGTTCCATTAGATGTAACAGTCGTTGAAAAATTAAATGGACAGTTTTCAGAAGCTCTGGTTTTTAAACCAGATAATGCTGAAGATGCAGAAGTTGCTGTAAAAGACGGGTGAACAGGTATAAAAGAAAGTTGATAAGATATATGTCTGGCATTTACCACAGCTAGATCTTTAGCCTTCTTTGTAACTTTATAAATCCTAAAAGCTTGAAGCGCTCCATTTTGAAAAGGTTTAGCATAAATTATGTTTTCATTTTTTAAATCGGAAAAATGAACTCCCGTCATTGGGTATTCCATCTCCAATTCATATGGACCATTTCTCTCTTCTACTACTTTACAGCTTTTAGCTTCTGAAAGCCTTCCAATACCATTAGTGGTAAAGGAGGTAGCTGTAGAGTCAAATAAAATTGGGTACATACTACCTCCATTAAAGCGTATATAATCTTGGATACATAACTATTGATGAAGGGCCATTAAACGTAATGAAATTGTCTCCAGTCTTAAGATATGGAAACTGCGCATTTATAAGAGTAACATCATTATTACAATTAACCGCAAGTGTATCTCTATACGCTTCCTGCAAATCACAATCGAAATCTATATAAGAATTCGACGTATTAATCGTTACAGTTACTCCATTAATCGTAAATGTTCCTGCGCCAAACACTCTTATTAAAGGTTTTGCATCGAAATACGTTTCATTCCTAAAATTTGCTCCACTATTAGTATATATTACCGGTTGATCATAAAATCTCTTTAAAAATCTCTGTGGTTTACAAGTAAAATTAAGCTTAAATTGAACCGCCTGCAAAGTCTCATGTACATCGGGTTCTATTCCTTGATTATACGTGCCAAAACGAATCTCATCTGGATGATATGTATCTTCAAGACGAATATAACTTTCTCGCGACATTAGATAAGATTTTAAATTTCTAAAATTCTTATACACCGTATCTGGATCATCAACCTTTGCAATCCACGCATCATAGCTTACATCAACATTTTCGTAGGCTCCTTCATACAGAAATATAGAACCATTCCTACCTGGAACCTTTACTTCCTCAAAAATTTTCTCAGGGGAGGCATAAGTTCCTCCCCCTGAGATATACATGTCAAAATCTATAGAAGATTTTCCATCAATCATTAGCCAGTTTCTCTGATACTCAACATATCTAATATACTGGCTTTGATACTTTACTCCAGTTGCGGATCCACGCGATCCACTGTTTTCCGGAAACTCGCCAGGATTGAAATCAAAGCCAATGTTGTCATTTACAACAGGAGTACTAAAAGACGGAAGCACACCACGACTACTCATTATCTCCAAGCACCTCCCTGTCTATTAATCCTAAACATTAACTTCTGCTCAACAATATTGGCAATCTCTTCTTCAGACTGACCAGGAGCAGCATAAACGTACATATTGATTGGCGAACCACCTACAACCGGGACAACGCTTCCTTGAGCAGCCATCATCTGAGCTATCATATCATTAACCGAATCTGAATGCCCCATTGTTGCTATACCTCTGGTCATGGAATACGACCTTCCGCCAAACATAGAATTAACTGCCGCAGCGCCTTCTTCGACACCACTAAGATCTACAACAGGCCTAATGGTAGGATCAACCTGAACTTCACCATTAATGATGTCAGCAATATGTCCAACAACAGCTTTCATCGAATTGATTGCGTTGCTACCCATAGCTTCTGATGCTGAATTTATAAATCCAACATTATCACTAATTCCCTTGGCTAAACCAAGATCAAGGAACCTACCAATTCTTTGGAACACTTTAGAAGGGGATTCAATTTCGAATTCGTCTTCCGCAGTTTCTTCAGTAGTCGCTGTAAGATCAAATATCGAAGCTCTAACTTCTTCGATTTTATCGGCAATGCCTTGCGCGATGCCTCTTGAAAGCTCACCGCCAATATCATAGCCACCATCGTAAGCTGTAGCCTTTGAAACTACAACAGTATCATTAAGGGCTTTTACTGCAGCATTAGTTACTTCATCGCCATTTTCTTCTATAGATTTGGAAGCCGCATCTGCATATGCTACCCCCATTTGAGGCGCGCCAGAATTTGGATCATTGATTTGCTGAACCATCGTATCAACAAATCCTATGGCAACTTTCTTAGCAGCTTCGTATGTAGCGTCATTTCCAATACCAGAAATGAACCCCTGAGAGGCAAGAAGCGTTGCACTGGCAAGATCTCTTCCCAAATTTTCAGCAAGTTGATCGGGCAATCTAAGAGACTTTTCGAACATTGCGTTCCATTCGTTGATATCTTGCTCAGTCCATGTTAACATCTCTTTAACATAGCCATAAGCTTGCTCTCCCATCGGAACGAGCTTATCAAGAATGAAATCTACGTTAAGACCTTTTTCAGCAAGTTGACCCATGCCGTTATACATTTCTTCCCAAGCAGCAAGACCTTCTCTAGCGTTTTCACGCATTTCTTCGCCATCAATCTCAGTTTCAGTATCGAACTTACTAAAGAGATCAATACTTTCACCAATGGCTGCACTAACAGCTTCCTTTGCGGAAAGATAAACATCTTCCATCTTTCCAAAGGCTTCCTCTGTAACCTTTGCGGCATCAAATGCAGATTTTCCAAGTTCGCCATTTGCAGCGATGACTTTTCCTATTTCATTTATTACTGAAACAGCGCCATTTCTGTTAACAACTACATAGTTTTGAGTAGTTTCTTTGGCAGTAGCATCAATTTCACTTGCTGCGTTTTCAGCAGTTTCTGTTACATCCTCGGCTACATTGGTTGCTTCACTTGATACACCGTCTCCAGTTTCTTTAGCTTTCTCGAGTGTCGTTGACGCAAGAGCTGCCGCTAATCTTGCAGTTCTATCGTTAAGTTTCTTTCCATCAGCATCAAGATAAGAAAGCATATTCTCACCAAGTTGCTTAATTGTGGCGTCTGAAGAAGATAGTAACTTCCTTAAACGCTTATCTTCTGAAGGACCAAACTTAATAAACTGATCTACAAGATTGAAGTCTCCAGTTCTCTTTGCTAATTGCTCAATGTGCTTTACCCAAAGATCTATGGATGTTTCTTGTTTTCCAAGATTACTGTTCCATTTTGAAATTGACTCACTGTCATTAAATGCAAAGTTACCAAAGATATCACCAGCATTTAAAAGAGAATCTTGAATCTGGGAAATGAACCCATCAAATTCCTCTTTCATCTTTGCAAGCTTTTCAGTAGCAGTAACTTCTGCCAATGTAGCAGCATCAACTCCAGCTACAGACAAATCATAAAGCTTTTCGGCAAGTCCCTGAACTGCAGCTTCGCCAAGTTGAAGCGGATGCGTAAATCCTAAAGCTTCATAGGCGCCGCCAAATGTCTCAGCGGTCTTTTGAATAATCTTTCCGCCATCTTCCCAGACATCGAAAAGTTTTGCGGCTTCTTCAGCAGCTTCAGAGGCGCCACCACCTCCACCGCCTCCACCGCCTCCATCGCCTCCATCTCCGAAGGCCTCTTCCTCGGCTTTGTAGTATTCCTTAGCAAACTCTCTTATTTTCTTTCGGTTCCCCTCAGTAAATTCCTGAGATTCAAAGTAGTTTCCTCCTTGGAATTTCTCTTTTCTTTGCCTCTGTATATACTCATCGTATCCTTCTCTAAGGCCTTGCAAAACGCCTAAGCTATTTGCTTTTGCATACGCTTTACTACGATCTTGCTGACGCCTTAAAGCTCCTTCCTGGTCTTCCATCGGTAAACCCGCAATGCTGGCATCAGCCCCTGCGTATCCGCCAAGATTGCCAAACATTGCAAGTAATCCACCAAGTTTTGATACACCATAATCATACAGTTTATCTACAAATGGAATTCCGCCACCAAGTAGTCCCGATCCCCAACTAGATGCAACAGAATTGCCACTAGCACTAAAAGCTCCGGAATAAGTTCCACTGTTATAACTAAAACGCCCTGCGGTATCGCCATAGAAATTATCAACAAAATCAGGACCGGAATGCCATCCCAAGTAATCTCTAAATCCTTCAAGAAAACTATTTCCAATGGCCTCTCCATTACTTTTAACAGCACTTTCTTGAGCTTTGGCACCGGCATCGAAAGCAGCTGCCAAATCTCCAAAGAAACCTCCACCAAATCCAGATCCACCTACTAAAAACGCAGGAGGAGAATTCCATCCAAGGGGTGCTCTAAACCCACTAAGAAAACCTACGCCAAGAACATTAGCCGCAGCCGAAGCCGCAGCAGCAAGTACTGGATGATTCGCTCTAAAGGTCGATATCACATCGCCAACAAACGATTCAACTATACTGCCGCCCTTTGCAGAAAATTCTGGACCTTTCGATTCGATCAGCCCCAACAATTGAGCTATCCCAATTGATACTTGTTCGGTAAGAACTAAGAAAAACGTTGAAACAATTGTTGCTAAACCAGCTCCTATTCCTGCACCGATTGTAACAAATCCCATCGCAAGATTTTGACTAAATGCTGGAATCATAGTCGTAATTGTAGCAAACGCATTTACTAAGGAATTTACTAGATTTGCTACAGAATTAATGATCATCGATATGCCAGTAGTAACTTTTAGAACAAAATTACCAAACGCATCAATTATCATCACGAAGCCTTCGGCAACTATCTTTCTGGCTTCTGCTAATTTAATAACAAATCCACCAAACGCTTCTACAACATTTGTTATAGCAGTTGAAACTATAACGGAAGCAGCTGATATAGCTATGGCCAAATTTCCTATTGCAGGAGCTACTTTTACTATGGCATTGGCTAGAACGTCAGCAGCCACAGCGAAGCCCATGAACGCAAGTACAATTATACCTATGCCAACGCCCATGATTTCAGGAACTAATCCAAATATCGCAGATAACGCAAGGATAGCAACTGTAAACTGAGCTATTACTTTTACACCATCTGCAATGCTGTCCCACGTAATTCCTTGAAGTTCTTTCAAAGCTTTGGCAAGAATAAAGATGCCTGCGGCTAAAATATCAAATCCTACTGCACCGCCGATAGTTGCAAGAACATTTCCGTGTGACGATAACGTATCAATTAATGTGTACACAACTCCCAAAGCTATTAGAGTCCCACTAATAGCAGCAAGAGCCGCCAATATCTGTTGCCACGGATGTTTCGCAATCTCATACAAACTGTAAGCAATGGCTCCAATGGCAACAACAAGTCCTATCAAAGCTCCATAATTAACAGACCCAGCGTTAAGAACATTATTTGCAATAGTCTTATATACTTGTCCAAAGACAACCATCGTAACGCTTACGGCTCCCATAGCAGCTATAATTTGTTGCCATGGATTCCTGGATATAGCCCATAAAGAAGTCCCAATAGCGGCAATAACGCCTACCATTCCCCAAATCGACTCATAACTAACAGTTGCCGATATTTTAGACAAAGTTGAAAAGTTCAGAGCAACAGTTATTAATACAAGACCTATTGCTCCAGCAGAAGCAAGTATTGTGTTAACATCGCCGCCATATTTTCCTATAGCAACAATTGACCCTGAAATAGCTCCAATCAATGCAATAACCGAAAGAATCGGACCAGATTGAACACCTTTGGCCAAGTGAGATGCTGCTAAAATGCCAGCAATACAAATGCTAAATACACCAACGACTCCGAGCATCCTGCCATAATATTCAGGTGGCAATAAACTAAGAGCTGTTCCAAGAACCGCAAATGTAGTAAACAAGAAAGCTACCGATAACAATGATAATGATGCTTTAGCCGCCTCTGCGCCAAGACCTTTGAATGCGGTTATGACCATAAACAAGCCTAACGAAATTGTGAGAAGAGATGCGACGACAAATCCAATCTTATCGGCACCTATCTCACCCTTCATACTTGCTATCCAGCTAACTGTCTTAATGATTATAGCAATCGATGCAGATATAGCAAGTGCGGCAACAGCAGCTCCTGCCATATCAAGAGCTACTACCTTAAACGCTTTTGCTACTGCACTAACCAGAACTAATGATGTAGCCAGAACTCCAAATATTACTGCAAATTTTTGCCAATTTTTAGCAACCTTATTAAATCCAATATTTGCATAATTTAAAGCGACCAAAGCCTGAATCAAAATCTTGAAAGCATAAGCTGTAGCAAGTAACGACACACCAACTGCAAGTGCGCCTTTTGCAGATCCAGAAAGTCTTCCCATTGCTGCAATCAAAGCGGCATATGTTCCGATTATCACAAATACAGCATGAGCCGCTGTGTTAAGTTTATCCTCTGGAACAAAAGATAGAGCCGCTAGAGCGACAGAAAGTATTGCCACAGAACCAGCAATTATTATAAGCATGCCAATTCCTTTTTTAACTGTCGGAACGGCTTTTGCAATTATTTGAGTTACTCCAGCAACAGCAGCCATCAGTAAACCAAGTGTTATAAGAACTGCAGCAAACGCGCCAAAGGTTTCTACTGGATTTGTCTTCTCTATCAGCTTTAATGCGCCAGCTATAACAAGCATTGCACCAGCAAGAGCCAATAAAGATACACCAAACTGCCAAACAGGTTCGAGTTTTCCAAGAAGTGCAAGGGCAGAACTAATAACGGTCATTGCCAGCATAGTCTTCATGAAGTACATCATCGCATTAGCAACTTCAGTAAACCTATCAGCAGGAATCTTTGCCATAATCCACATTGAACCCGCTAAATATAATAAAGATTTACCGATTTTAATTGCTGTATCGCCAAATGTATCTACGCCCCAAATTGACCAATTTCGAATAGCATTTCCTAAAGCATTGAACGTATTTGCTAAAGAGAAAATAAGTAGTGGCAAGGAACCAATCGCAACAAATGCATAAGCAAGAGTTCCAACAACAGTTGAAACAAAACTTACTAAAACAATTTTTCCTATGTCTAAACCTTCGATAAAGTTTTTTATTGCATCTGTGGCAGGTTTTATCTTTTTGTAAATAGATACTCCAAAATCTCCAAATACTTTAGCCACAGTTCCAAATATTCCAGAAACTTTTTCAGCTTTAAGAGCCGCTCTGTACGCTCCTTCTTGAGCCTCGGATAATATTTCAATTCCCTTTGTAGCTTCTTTTATGCCATCAGTAGCATCTTTTGCAGCTTTAAATTTCTTAAATAGTAGAGCAATTGCTCCACCAAGTGCACCAATAAGTAAAATCTTTTTTGGAAGACCACCAATATCAAGTACATTACCTAATATACTTCCGCCGATTCCGCCAATACCTTTTCCTTTTCCGGAAAAAACAGTCATTTTTAGCGCTAAACCTACTATACCGGCAAGAGCAGCGCCAATTGCAAGTTTGCCCTTATCTAAAGTCGCAAAGAAATTCGTTAATGCCTGAGTTCCTTCTGTAATTTTATCAGTAACATTAATTCTGAAGTTTCTAAATGAGGCTTGAACTTTATCGACTAGGCTGAAAGATTTAAGAGTATTTTTAAACGCCTCTTGAGACTTATTAGCTCTAAATAATCCTTCTTCAGTCTCTTTCGATATTTCTTTTATTGCGTCTTTTACTTTAAACAAAGACTTTACTTTATCGCCAATAAAATTAAATATATTGGTTATAGCGTCTTTAAACTTGACAATTGTCCCAAGAATTGTTTTTAAAGCGCCGTCAGTTCTATTTAAAACCGTCTCAATTCCGAACTTTTTAATATCAGAAATTAGATCTATTAAATCGTTTATTACTCCTAAAATATTCTGAATTGTAACGAATACTACAGCGCCTGCTATTTCAGCAGCGGTTTTGATAGCATTAAATATTGTAGAGAAAATTCCAAGTTCTTTAAGCTTTAGAATAAAACCAACTAGCACAACACCAGCAGTAACTAAAAGCTTAGAAATAGTATCAACTACAAATATAATTCCATCGACGACATCGTAAAGAATACCACTATACGCTACTACTTCTGCCAACCTTCCAACAAGTTTAGCAATAATACCGATAATCTTTCCTGCCGAACCAACTAAATTCCAAAAAGCTTTAGCTAAAATTTGTACAGGATCAAGAAGTATTCTTACTACAGAAAATATATTAATAAAAGCATCTTTTAACGCAAATAACGCTTCATCTGTTGGCTCAAGAGAACGAACAAAATCCCTGAACATAATTGTTATGTCATACAGGGCTTCAGAATCCATCGCTCCAAATACTTCGTGGAAGGCTTCTATAATTGGTATAATTGTGAGATGAATGTTCTTCATTATCTCGAATACCGTACCAAGAAGCTCCTCTCTGCCTCCTAAAACGTCCCACCCTTCAATGATTTCGTTTCTAGCGTCTCCAATTGCGCCAACAACTTCCTGAATACTACTTGCAAAATCTGTCCAGAATATTGAGGCTTGTTTATAATTACCAAATATGTGCTCAAAAGTATTTGACCAGCCAGTTGATAAAGTATCCCTAATTGCGCCAATCGCATCAGAAAATGTCTTAGCCTCATACGCTGCATCAAAAGCCTTCTGTCCGAAGTCTTCGGAAAGTCCAGCAGCTTCTAATAATTGCTTATCTAACTCGCTTAGGGCTCCACTGGTGTCAGCATATAAATGCATGACTTCTTCCCATACTTCTGTGGTAAACCACTTACCCCTCAGCGTTGATGTTAAATTACTTTCTGTTACCTCTACCCACTTTTCTTTCGCTCCGGTACCAATATCAGCCCAATACTTGCCAGCCTCTTCTTTAATAGTTCCAAAAGCTGCCGCAGTCGCTAGTGTTAACCTTCTGAAATCAGGAGTGAACATATTAAGCGACATAAGAGTCTGAGCATCTCTAAGCTGAAGATAACCATTCGAAATGGAGTTTGAAACTTCTCTGAAAGCAGCTTCTGCTTTAACGGCATTTACACCTGCTGTAGCAGCCCAGTTCGCAATACCTTCAACCATCTCCTCAGCGGTTTCGAGGTCAAGACCTACGGCGGCAAAGTTGCCCATAGTTCTTGTCATTTGCTCAAAACTATATGAGGTGTCGTCTACATATTTCTGTAGTTCTCCCATCAACCCATTTACATATTCTATGGATTCTCCAGAGTTGATGACCATGACCTGAACTGCATCAGTCATAGCAGAGTATTTCGCAAAACCTCCGCTAAGTCCGCCAGACATTGCTCCAACGGCTTTCTTTCCAAAATCGATCGCAGCATTAGTAAGTCTGTTGATTACAGTCATTCCGGCAACGCCAAGCGCAGAGAAATGATCGGAGGCTTTATCAACGGATTGGGTTAGATGATCTAAATTAAAGCCCTTAGTGCTCTTTTGAAGATCATCAAGGCTTTTTACAGAAGATCTGTCAAATTTTAATGCATCTTTTAACTTACCAAGAGTAGAAATACTTTCATTAGCATTCTTTTCGAACTGTTGGTTATTAAATCGCATCTCAACAACTTTATTATCAGTAGTGGTACTCACGATCCAGTAACCTCCTTCCACGCATCTGATGCCAAATCTTCAAATATTGGCGCTAAAGCAGGATTAATGTAATCTCTGCCTCTAACATATCCGCCATTTCTTGTACCATGCCCGTACTGTAAAATGATTGCTATATTAACGCCTTTATTAACATTTGAATTTGTCCATATTATTGACGAGGATTCGTCAGATATTTCTAAATAGTATCCCCACGAACTAGCTGTTTTTCCAGTATCGATTGGTGTAGCTGCAGCAAGTGCATTAACTCCAATCACACCATATCTATTAAGGATATTTCTAAGATTAATCCGTTTAGCTCTGTCCAAGAACTTTTCAGTATTCTTAAAATCTCCTTTCGTTTTAACGCTTATCATCTGGATACTCCCTCGTCAACCCTTGGAATGCATGGCGTTCCTTCTGCTAGTATTTAATGCCCTATTTCTAGCTCTTATCTCGTTTGGACTCATCTTCTTTTGAGGACCATTCTTAATACTACAAATTCTTATAAGTGTCATTAATCTATTAAAGTGCCATTTCTCGCAAGTAAATGGTATGCTAAAACTTGTCATCCAATAATAAACCAGTTCACTAGTTACAATTTCACGACCTGGCTTGTCCCTTGTAGAAAATGTAGTAGCCGTCATCGGTGCATTAATATAATTTGTAATTTCCAAAATAATATCATCTGGAATAAACGCGTATAAATCAGGATCAACATTTTGCGTAAGCGTCATGCATCTTATATAGTCTCGCAATTCCTGTTCAGTTCTTTCATTTCTTTCATTAAACTTTGAAAGGAAAGGTTTATTCCATTTTGATTCCCATTTTGAAATGGAGACTAAGGAATGCTCTAGCTGTAACGCTACTGGTTTTTCTGGATAGTTAAAGAATATCTCTCTTTTCGAGTCCCAATACTTACGAGGCTGGATAACTACTTTTAACATTTCTTAGTCTCCAAATCGTTATTATTCAACAGCTGTGAGTTCTGCTTTCTTACTTTCAGCTTTTCCAACAATATCCTGAAGCTTATCAACCGGGATTACCTTATTGATAAATTCAGATGCCTTATCAGCATTGAACAACAGCTCCATATAAAGCGCATTATAAAGCGCAGAGTTTTCAAATCTATCTCTGATTTCCTTCGACTTATTGAAATAAACGCCATCTGCAGACGGCTCGCCATAAGACCTCAGAATAATCTCTTTGAACAACTTTCCGAGCGTATCCTGATCCTTCGTATTAGCAATGCCCTGAATCAGCATTGAGAAGTCACCCTTGCTGTCAAACTGAGCGTCAAGAATCTCTGCCTCGGAAAGATTAAAGTATCTCTTTTCGACTTTCTTATTTCCAAAAAAGTCTGTGAACTCGATTTGCTTCTCGAACATGTTTTACTCCTTTCAAATAAAAAGCCCCCTGATATTTCTACCAAGGGGCTTTAGTTAAAAATTATTAACTATTAGTTGGTATCGGTATCGCTATCGCTGGATCCGCCAGACAGAATGCTAAATACTTCATCCGGAAGAGGAAGTCTTGCTTCAGAAGAAGCAGTTCCATAAAGAACATCCTCAAGGTCCTCAAGATAGCCCTTCTGAGTTTGCGTAACAAACTTCGAAGAGTCAATGGTAACGACAGAAGTGGGCTTATAACCAGATACAGCAACCGGAGTAGTGGTCATCTCCCAAGAGAAAGTGATTGCTTCCGGGCTATCGTTGATGGTCTGATAAGATCTCTCAGACGGAGAAACGGTGCAGCCATAAACAAGGTGAAGCTTATAGCCATAGTCCTCAAACTTGATGTCGTTACCAAGTCTGGTACGATAGCAAAAGCCGAATGACTTTCTTGTCTGCTGACCAATGAATACGCCATCAACAGGCTGTGCAGAACCATCCAGAACTGCGAACTCATCCGGATAGGTATAAGCTTCAATCGTTGCACCAAACTCTTCTGCAGATCTGATCGACAGGTACTTAATGTTATCTGCCCAAAGATCAGTAGGCTCTGCTCCAGAAGGAGTTTCGGAAACTGCGGTCAGACCGTTCCAAGCATATCCCTGAGGATACGCACCACTATCATTCTGCGGATATACTACGCCGTGATCCGTACCAGTTTCATAAAGTCTTTCACCGGCCTGATCCCATACTAATTTTGCCATATTAGAAATCCTCCTAATAAACTATCAATAATAAAGTGTGAATACGTCGTGGTTCAAATCATCTGCCATAAAATGTCTATCGTAATTACAATATGGAAGATCCATAAGCTGATCTAAATAATTGCTAACAGATTGTTTATCTATAAGTGTCACCGTATAGCGCATTTTTCTCATATAAGGTCTGTTGTCTGCATGAGCTGTATAATCTTCAGATCTTTCATATACGATGCATGGATAATTCATTTTTAAACTTTCTGGCGGTTGATGATACACGTTCCCATTTGTCATTATAGACCTAAGTAACTCGTGTAACTCAAGCCTGCGGTCCCGAACTGTCATTGTAGACACCTCCAATCGATAACGTGATCCTTGGATATGCCACGTCGATGTTCGTAACTCTCCATTTGGTTCCGTGCCACGTAACGTATCTAATATCTCCTAGATTTTGGTAAGCATATGGATCTGCAAGAATACTAATCTCGTTACTGAGCTCGATATTATCATTAAGATTAGAAGTTTCTCTCCAAACTCTTCTCTTTCTTAGAACTTCTCCGTAATATCTTCGCTCGACAATATCTGAAACCCAATCACCAGGAGAAGTTTCGGATTCCTTTGTCGTCGAGAATCCAACAGATCCATAATACTTAGCCATTGGTTTTACCTCATTTTGAAATCTTTAACTATTATCAGTTGCTGTCGCTGTCGCTTCCAGAGGTGCTGATCTCGATAACAATTGCGGAATACGGCTTAACCAGAGCACCAGAGAATCTGGACTCAATCAAGTAACGCTCACGGTTGTAGTCAAGATCGAAGTCATCGAAGAAGTTAACCTCGCCGCCCTTATCTGCGCCAACATTGTAGTCACGAAGGTCGACGATGATTGCAGCCAGCTCCTTGCTGTTGTAGGTCTGGTTTTCCATAACCTCAACATCAACGATGTCGTTTACACGCATCTTGTTGCGAAGCTTCTCGTCAGTGTCATACAGCGGACGACCCATCTTGTCCTCAAGCAGAGCCATCTCAGTATGCCAGTTCGGAGTGGTGAACATGATGGTGTTGCCGCTACCACGATAGTCCTTACGAGCCTTGACAGCCGCCTTGATAATTGCAGCTGCAGTATCGGCATCAGTTGCACCCTCGGAAACTACAGAACGAATGGTGTAAAGAGCAGCATCCTTGTAAATCGGGCGAATGTGATCCTCAGAGATCTTGTCAGCAGATGCGCTAGAACGACCATCGCCAATCAGGATTGCTCGGGCAGCTTCCTCTTCAAGCATCATTCTCATCTCAGCCTTGATCCAAGCGACAACATTGAAATCAGTAATGTCGATGATATCGTCGCGATCAAGCTTCTGCTTCTTGTAGATGGTCTGCGGAGTGGTGACTCTCTTAAGCAGAGCGAACACTTCATCAGCCTTCGGAGCACCCTTGGTATAGCCCTTTGCTCTTGCTTCTTCCATGGTGATGTCAGCAAAGATGCTCTTAACTCTGCTGAACGGAGTGTGGCGAGTGCCATTCATAACCTTCTTCACCCAGTCCATCTGGCGGGAAAGAATACCCGGCTCCGGCTGAAGAGTTCTTGCATCCGGGAACAGATAGTTGATATCTGCCATGCCATAGGTCTGAGCAGTGGTCTCTTCGCCAGCATCATTGTGATTATAAACAGTATGAGCAAGCACACCATCCTCAAGATTGTGCTTAACAGCTTCCTTCAGAGAACCGCATCTCTTCCAATCCTCGAAAATAACCTGCATATCGGAATGGCTAAGAACAGGTCCATAGTTCATTTCTTCAGTGTCAAATACGTTGTGCTTCACTTCAGCATCCTCCTCGTCATCTTCGGACTCTTCTTCATCGTCCTCTTCTTCAACTTCTTCTTCGTCGTCATCCGCTTCTTCGTTTTCTTCGTCTTCTTCGCCGATAGATTCGAGAAGGGCTGCAACTGCTTCCTTCTGATCGTCATCAAGACCCTCAAGGATCTCGATCACTTCATCTTCATCCATAACATCGCTGTGTTCCATTTCCTCATCTTCGTCGTCTTCATCACCATTAGTGATAGCATCGATGAGCATGGCTACAGCTTTCTTCTGATCGTCATTGAGAGTTTCAAGAACCTCGCCTACGGTCAGATCTTCATCAGCACTGTGCTCAAGTCTCATTTGATCTTCCTCTTCGCTTTCTTCATCTTCTTCGGGTTCTTCATCTTCTTCAACGTCCTCGTCCTCATTTTCTTCGTCTTCGGACATAGAATGCTTTAAAATTTCGGAATCTTCAGCATCAAAGACCATTACATCTTCGCTCCAAAGATCTCCGTGAGCAAGCATAGCAGTTTCAATCAGTGCTTCCGGATTAGCTCCGCCAGGGACAACACTAAGCTCACGAATGACACCATGAAGAACATTCGCGCCATCTTGCTTCAGCTGATTGGCATAGATTGAAAGCGCCAAGAGATCACCATGAGCAATAGATTCCTTAACATGCTGAGCCTTTGCTGAGTTATTGAAATAACCCTCTGCATAAACGCCATCCTCTTCATTGATAAGGATCGCATGCCCAAGCACCATCTCAGGATCGTTGTGCTGGTGATTCCAAAAGAGCGGGACTCTAGCACCATCTTGTTCAGCGAAAGCATTCTTTCGAATGATCCTTCCGTCTGCACACTTGACGTCGTTCTTAGTGGCCCACCCAGCAAAATCACATTTCTTGGCCATTTTGAAATTTCCTCCTAAACTTAAAAAGTAAGCTTGATCATCGCCCACATTTTCGAAAGTGCTGTGTGTCTCTTTCAAAGCCTTGAGGTCCGACCCCGCTTACGTTTGAAGTTTTATATCATTTATTTGATTGTTTATTTCTGATTCGTATCAGGGACTACCTTCAAACGAATTGATTTCCTATTCTTGATGGTTTGCTCGTCGATTCCTAAATTCACCTGGCATGTCGTGTCATTTATCATGACTGACCCATCATGTGTAAATTCAGGCATACCAGCTACAATTGACTTAAGGATTGACAATACCGATGCTCCAAGTGCAACATCGAATATTGTCTTCCAATCAATCGCAGAAAACGGCATGCCAACTGCGATCATCGTGATGGCGACCTCAGCGAATGTCCAAAGTGCTCTCTTACCAGCAAGAATAAGAAACTCAATAAGGGCGTCCTTATCAAAGTTTTTCATCTGTATCTCCTTAAAAGCCAACATTTCTCATAACAAAACCGACGATAACGCCGGCAACTGCTGTAATTATGTATTTTACAAAAGTTCTCCACATTTCAGCATCTCTAGCTTCAATGTTCTCTATTCTGCTTTGCTGACTCTCCTGCTCTCTAACAACATTACTAAGCGTTATAGTTAGGCGCTCGACCGAAAGAGTGAGATTTCGAATTTCTTCTGTAATGGCTTCAACTTTGTTAATACGATCATCAAGCGCCTTCATACGCTCTCGATATGCAGGGAGCGTTACATACTCAAGATCGCTCATAAAATGCCCTCCCTCTTATGAGCTTAACCCATAAGACTGTCCATCCACGATTGAATCATTGCTCTCTCGTGATCGGTTTGAGCTTCATTCATTAATTGCTGAAGCTTGGAACGCATGGCAGTATTTCCGGAATTATTCCCTCCATAACCGCCGTCCATTCCGCTATAGCCTCTGCCATAATTACCTTCTGCAGCATAGCTCCCCATATAAGGATAACCGTATCCATAAGAACGAGACATTCTCATTCCATAGCCTCGTCTTCCAGAATAATCCTCATCGTACATCATGTCGTCTTTCTCACAGATTTCATTGATGTCTTTGATGATATCTACGATCTTATAAGTAAGCTCGAGATTTGATGCAGACATGTTTCCAGTTGCGGTAAGCCTATCGAGTTCTTTTTCGAAGAGGTCTTTCGTCTTCTTATAAACATCTTTCATGAGCATACCTCCTTTTACGCAATCCTGGTCACTTCCAGATTAGCGTTCTGAACGTTGATCGGAATGGTCGAGGTATTTTCAATAGCGATTGTGTTACAGCAACCGGCAGGAACATCTATAATAGCGAAGGAAACTACATTAAAATATGCATCAACAACCGTAGGAGTAACGATTGCGTTAGAAGTCTGAAGAGCTTCTCCTCCAATTGCTACGGAAACGGAAATAGGCCCTGGAGTCTCGCCAGTAGGAACGGCAATATTGGCATCAAACTGTACTCTGTATCTAGCAAATCTTCCACAAGGATTATTCACAATGCCTCTAAGAGTTACAAGTCCGGACTCGTTTCTGTGAAGAACGTATCCTTTATTACAAGAGATAGAAGAATTAAGAATCACATTTCCGCCAACTTCTACTTCCTGAATCGGATTATAGGTAAACTCAGCCATTTTGAATTTCCTCCTAAGATTTAAGCACCGCAGTTACAGGTAGACCAGCTCGGGTTAGTGCAGCAGTTAGGATTCTGAACCATGTATGCAGGGATCGGAGTCGGATTGAGATAATGCTCAAGAGCAACTGTCTGAGCAGCATTATCAGCCTTGATCTCAGCCGTCTGCTGATTCTGAGAAGCTGCAAGATTAGCAAGATTAAGCTGAGTTCTAAGATTAGAATTCTGTTCCTTAAGAGCGTCAATCTCCTGCTGGCACATCTTATCAATAACGGTCTGAACGGAAGACTGAATGGCAGCTCTGGTGGCGGCTCCTTCGTTAGCAACCGTATACTTAAGATCTGCAGTAGCCGCGCGATTCTCACAGCAACAATTCTGAAGACCCATAGCAAGAGAATTCATAGCTGCAGTTGTAGCGACCTGATTTGCGTTCATCGCCTGAAGAATATTGGTCTGGCCATTGACAAGAGCCTGCTGATCAAATCCTCTCTGCATATCTCCGCCTCCAAAACCAGCACCATTTCCCCATCCGTTTCCCATGAATCCGAACAGGAACAGAATAATGATCCAGAACGACCAATCGCCGCCCCAGCCATTAGAACCATAACCATTTCCCATAGGAGATACGGGCATTACCATTCCATTTTCTTCGCCAAGTGCCATAATTGTTTCCTCCCTTTAAAATAAGAATTATTAATACTTGTTGCCCATAAATATTTTAAACTGCTGAGCCATCTGGCTTAGCTGATTAAACTGTTGCTGCGTCATTTTACCTGAACTTAAGAGTTCCTGAACCTTTTGCTGCGGATCCCCTTGGAATGTAGATTTGAACTGATTAAACTGACTTATCATGTTCATCATATTTCCAAAGGGTCCGCTTCCAAAAGGATTCGAATTTATAGGCATTTGCTGCAAGTTGTAGAACGGATTCATCCTTTAGTCCTCCTTCTTGCCATAATTCTTACGATTATTCCTCATCTCGTTACGAATCGTATCCTGGATTATTGAAGCAAGTTCACCTCTCGTCACATATTCAGATGTGTTCTGTTGCGGTACCTGCGCTGCGACAGGACTCGTCATTCCATTATTAACGGGAACTTCAGCTTTTCTCTCAAGGAGATCATAAACGGTAACGGTTTGTTGGTTAAACATGTTAACCGACTTCAAATACATAACGGGCTGTGTCTTGTTCATGAAGAACACCGCACTGCCCTGAGGAACGTTGTAGTTATAGACTTCCGAAATATCCCCGACATAAAGGAAATATCCAGCACCTGCAGTATATGACGTTGGCATTTATAACTCCTTTCCAAGTGAACTAAAGTCTTGGGTTCCGCCGCCAAAGATACAAAGGAACTTCATTGCCAGAATCCCATGCGTCATAGTAATCACCATTAATAACAGCAACTACATGATTTCCGCATGCAAGTAAAAAGACTCCCGAGGGATTATCCTTACAGAAGTCTTTTACCGTGTAGCAGTCAGGACAAGTATTTGGAATTACATCTCTAATAAATCCTTGGTGAAATAAATACTCTGACCAAACGTGATTTGTATCTGGCATATCATGAAGTAGCAGCCCCTGAAGACAAACTCCAAGATACGTTCTCTCCCAATCCTGATTAGTAATTTTGGAAATTGCTCTTATAACGCAATCTCCGGTAGCCCGTCCTTCTGGATTTGGGTTGTAGTAGATGTACATTTATTCAATCTCATTCATTGCGTCCAAAATGCTTTGAATCCGCTCTTCTTTAGTCTGAGGTTGTTCCTCTTCCATGCCTTCTTCAGGAGCCATTGGATTTTCGCCATTTTGGTAAGCAAACTCTTCATTACTCATGGAGATGTTTCTATTCCTAAGCTCATCAGATCTCGGATCGTCATTTGGCTTATAGCCAATTTCGGATCTGATTTCATTCGGGCTAAGAATCTCGTTACGAGTAAACTTATCTGCAATCTCAGCCATCTGAGAAACTGGTGTAAGCTTAAACGGATCTCTAAAGTAAATGATAGAATGCCCCTGAGATCTTGCCGTTTTAGAAAGAAACTTACGCTTCATTTCATCGACTAAAGCGGAAACAATCGGCTCAACCGTTCTCGTCTGGTAATTGATCATGGCAGCTTCATTTGCAGTTCCGTCAAATATCTCTTTTGTAAGACCTAACTGATTATAAAGTCTCTGCTCAAGGTCGCTTGCTTGACCCCACAAATTATTCTCAAGCGGTCTGTTGAGCTGAGTAATCTTTTCAGTTCCGTCTATATATGCGATACCATACTTGGAACCTGTAAGCTGCTCCTCAATTAACTTCCTTCTCTGATCAGCCTGTCTTTGCTTAAGATCTGACTTAACAACGTACGGAAGCTGAATAATTAAATCAAGCTTTCCGGATGTAGACTGAGCATTAAGCCTGTCTATATCGTTATAAGTCCTAATCAATCTTTGAAGCGTAGAGTTTGGCTCATTCATGATTGAATAGAGCGGATTTTGAATTATTGCAACAAAATTCTTTGACAAAACTAGTTCCCTTGTTTCGCCATTAATTTCGTTATATAGCTTCACCTTTACATGTTGCGGATACCATTCCACAATTTTAGCTGTCCTAAGCTTATCTATAGAATAAGATTCTGTATACTCAGGATCGTACCTGACCTGATTTGACTTGAACGTTACATCAGTCGGAACCAACGCAACGACGCCCTCATCAAACATGCTTTCAACCGCATCCTGAATAAATGCTCTTCCGGTCTGATCGATGTTTGCCGAAAGAGTAAGACAGTTATTTAAAGCTGAATCTATTGTCTCTTTATAGTTATTATTCTCGTCAAGACGAACGTGCTCGATAGTCGTCGACGCAACGTCGATAGCTATTCTGGTGGATATCGCCTTAACGATTGACTTATCGGAAGAATAGAAAACTCTATCTCGATCCGGTCGGTAACCAGTCCCAGCACCGTAATCTATATAACTTCTCGTCGGATCTCTTCCACTAAACGCGTTCCAAGCGCTTTTAAACCTATCTGTTATAGACGGCATTGGTAGGTACCTCCATACTTATTTTACTCCAGCTTTCTTAAGGTCGATTTCTCGCTCATCCAAAGCTTTAACAAATTCATCCAAATAGTCCGCAGGAGCAAAACTATATACTTCACCTTCATCGATACTCACAAGGTAATATGGATCGTTGAAGTCCTGTCCGCCATTGCTAGGAGCAACGAACAAATAGTGATTCATATCAAATAGAGCGCATCCTTTAATGGTTACTTCCGGATGTCTCTTCTTTAATCTTCTTGCCGCTTCAGGTACTTTAATCATCTAACAGCCTCCTTAATCTTCTTATAATTCGGCTCATGATTATCAAGCCTGATGTACGATGCAGCTAAAGACTTACCTAAAAGAGAATTCGGATTTTTGTAAACTCTATTTGTCTGACAATCTCTAAGTATTACTTTTCCGTTCTCAACTTCATATACGACACTATGTCCGGAACCAAATCGATCCCAAATCATCATGAGGTTTCCTCTGGCGCCTTCACCTTGTTTCAAAAGATCTTCTGTAACCTTATTGGTAACTCCTCTATTCACACCAAAAGATGATTTCAAAGAAGCTTTGACTCCATACTTCTTTTGTGTTGGAACACTGGTTTCAAGCTTTGCACCGTTGTACCACGAAAGAGCATCTTCCATTTGATATCCAGTAGAAGCTTTATTAGCGCTTACCTCATACCCTCTTCGGCGCATATCGTAGGCTGTTGTGCAAAGCATGCAGTTGTTCTTTGTGTTTCGGTCAAAGTTCGCAAACGAAGGATTAACCATAGACATATCTTCTTTCTTCGTCATCTCTTCGTTCTTAACATGAAAACCTGTCTTCTTATCAACTCTTGATTTGGCTCTAATCTTTTCTACCTTTTTGGTCTTTATCGATGAAGCAACTGCTTGACCGCCTCTTGCAAGATCCATCGTAAGGTAAACAGCTCCTGCAGGATTCATAGAAAGAAGCATAGCAGCATCAAGTCCAAGATTAGCAAGGTAAGCTACTAATGGGCCTTTATCAGATTTTGCATGATCTTTTTGTTTAGATGAAGCTTTAGGACTTTGGTCTGATTTAGACTTTAACGATCCAATAGAAGTATCAGAAGTTCTGGATAAATGGTATTTCCACGCTTCGATTGGGTACCAATCAGCGTTTCGCACTCCCCATTTTTGTCCTTTAATGCCGTGATGAATCAGATATGAACGGTAATCATTTTCAGGATACATTTCATATCCTCCTATAGATTAGCCGATAACTTTTTCAACAAGTTCGGCAATCTCCTCAAACTTCTTAAGGATTTCCTTCTTGTCTTTACCATTAGGGAAATACTTGTCTACAATAGTCACAAATCTCTTAAGCTCCGCTTTAAGGAGGCCTTTTACCTTTGCACTAATTTCTACTTTCTTTTTAGCCATTTTGAAAATTCCTCCTTATCTGGATTTACGGGAAGCATACTTTCCTTGTGACCTAAGCTTTCCGTATCCATATTTACCAGTAAACATATCCCAATCGCCGCCATTATCATTTTTCCAACCATAAAAAGTCGGAACAGATTTAATGCGTCTCTTTGCCGTTTTATTCGGAGATGTTTTTTTATTCTTAATAGACTCTCGCATATCGTCCTTTGTCTTTTTCGACAAACCAGACATTATCTCATTAAGACTATTACTCTTTAGCTTATTGCTTTTTCTAGCAGCCTTTGCAAAAGAACTTTCTTTCTTAGCGCCAACAGATTTACCAGCAACCCAAACAGAATTATCACCATTCTCCTTTGCAAGATAGGCATTAATCTGTTTTGCCCTTACATGATAACCGCTATTTACTTTTTTCTGGCTCTTTGTAGTGTCAATTTTCGATCTACTACCTTTATCTTCTGGATAAATATATCTGCCGTTAACAATGTCGATATACTTATGATTCTTAGCCTTTTGTCCCTTGCCGTAATGCATCAGATAACTACGGTAATCATTTTGTTGGTATCCATAATATTCGTTCATATTAATCCCCTTACCGATTATTTTAAGATTCTCCAACCAGTCTTACGGTAAGCACTGCGCTTCTTTTTCTTAAACGCATCGACAGCATTGTTAAATGTTGAGGTTAAAGAACTTCTTGCTTTACTTGCACTCTCTCCAACATTAACACCAGTCTTACGATATATCTTTCTATTTAAATTCTTAGGAGTCAATCTCTTTGCTGCATTTGTAGCCTTATTAGCTGCACCTCTTGCACTCTCTCCAACATTAACACCAGTCTTACGATATATCTTTCTATTAACATTTTTAGCAGCATTACTAGCAGAAGACTTAGTGGTACTAAGAGCGCTTAAAGCTCGATTCTTAATGCTAGATATAGCTTTTGTTGTTCTTCCGGCAATTCCAGTTCTTCCAGTTTCCCTATAAAGCTGTCTGTCCCTTTGGGTCTTAGTGAGACCAGTTTTTCTATAGGCACTTCGTTCCCTATTTTTACTAGAAAGACCAGCTACTGCTGCTTTAGCTCTATTTGCAGTTGCACTAAGACCTCTCTTAGCGTATCCGGCAAATCCCTTTACAGCATTTTTTGCGCCCATCTGCCTAACATCTTCTGGGTAAATATATCTACCATTAGCATCAATATATAGATATTTATGATTTGCCCACGTATCGCCTTTAGCAGAATGACTCAAATAATTCCTGTAATCATTTTCAGGGTATTTATCATGCATTTCATTCACCTCATTCACCTCATTCAAAAGCGTCTTTATTGAGCTTATATGCAATGTAAGCGTCCATCATAGCTGCCACATTATCGATCTTTTGCTCCTGACGCTTCTTCAACAGTTTCCTGTTTCCGTTTGTATCTTCCAGCGTAATGCAGTTCCCCATTGTATAAACCATGAGCTCTTCATCAAACAAAAGCATTCTTTCTTCTGCTAATTTCTTAAGCTCTCCAAGCGGGACCGATTCAGTTCTGGCACCCTGAATTACTTTCTCTACGCCAAATCCGGTATTTTCTTTACACCATCTTTCCACAAAATCCCTTGCATTATAGGGATCGTATCCGAACGTCCTTATGTCATATCCGCAAGAAGTATAATGTCTTTCGAGATCTTCATAGACATCCATCATATCAAGAACCACGCCTTCGAGTACGATTAGACTTCCTTCTTTTATAAACTCATCATATTTAAGTCTCATTGCTGACGGAAGCTTCATAAGCGTATTACTCGAAATATAGCTTCTCGTCTTAACGCCAAAGCATCCATTTGCAAGCGGGAATAAAAACGTAAACGCACAGAAGTCGTCACCTTGCGAAAGATCTGCTCCAAGAGAGCACGGCATTTGCCAATAAGATCTTTTCTTATGTGGAAGTGTTTCTTCGTATGTAAAGAAATAAGTATAACCTTCCATCGGAATTCCAAATCTTTTTGCCAGAATATCGTTTCTAACCGATGGATTATTCTCAGCTCTCTCAACGTCAAGCTGATATGTTTCATAGGTTACTGTCTTTCCAATGTTTGGATTTGCTTTAACCCACATAGCAGGATCAGCAACTTCTTTCACATCGTCAAGGCAGTACCACCATATGGAAACATTCGGAGCTATATACTCTCCTTTTAGGATCTTCATTAGCTCCATTTTGATTGTGTCACCAGCACCATTACGAACAGTTCCTTCAGAGCTTGTTGCTATTATTAGATAGTCATCAAGTTTTGAAGCACCCTGCTCTATTGCACCGATTACATCTTCTCTAATATCTCCGGACAACCATTCGTCAACTGTTGCTACTTTAGGTCTCATACCCTGAAGCTTGTCTATAGACATTGGGCGAATATCTAATAACGATCCGGTTAAAAAGTTTTCAATACCTTTCTTAGTTGAAGCAAGCTTTTGTCTGTTTGCCCTAGATCCAGTTGTGTTTTGGAGTGAACCTTCTGTGAGAAATTTAAAAAGAGGACCTCTAGTCCTCGTAATAGCAGTCCTTATTGGACTCATAACCTCATCTGCTTGCTTCATGGTCGGAGCTGTAGTCATCTGATACGTTGTTTCAGTATCAACTATCAGGAAGTATGCCTGAGCACATGAATCGTAAATTGACTTTGCAGCACCACGACCTACGATTAAGTACTGCTTATTGATAAGCCTTTTCTTAATCATCTTCTGAACATAGCGTCCAGGTTTTCCGTTTTCACCTGGCTCATAAATGCTGCGTTCAACAAAGTAGTACCAACCAAATACTTGCTCGCCCCAAAGTTTGAAAGAATCAAGAAGATACAAATCGGATCCATCAGTAAGAGTAAGTTCATTCTCGCAGAATCTGATCCAGCCGTTGATAGCTTGATCGTCATAATAGACTCCAGGGTTTCTGATGAGATCATCGATTCGATTCATCTCCATCGAGATCTTTTGATTAACCGGAATCTCGCCTCTGATAACAGCATCTCTGAACTTTCCGTAATAGATCGGGACCGCAGTATTTGATAAACTCAAAACTCGTCACCCCTTAATCCAATTCACTCAACAACTCTTTCTGATGATTTGTTAAAGCTTGCCATCCATCAGCTTTTGCAATTCTCATAGCCTCTCTAACTTCCGGGCGATTCTTGTAAGTCTTTTGATAACTAGATTCTTTGAACGAAGACATATACTTACCAGGGTCGTCTAAAAACTTAGAATATTCTTTCTGTAAGCTCTTTCCGCCTTTCCTTGATACAATGTCGTTTTGTACAGTCTCAAGGAAATCTATATTGTAAGTATCAGCGTTTTTTGCCATATTCATCATATAGCTCTTTTCGGCCTTACTAAAACCAGAATTAGGCATACTTCCTATATTAGTATTCGATTGCTGATTCTTCTTTCCGGATCCTTTCTTATCGTTAGAATCTTTCTTTTCTCCGGTAGAACCGCCAACTGCTTTCTTAAGCTTGTTGACCCTCTCCAAAGCAGTTGCAACGTCTTCGATTGGCTGACTAAGCGTCTTCAAAGCATCACCAGTATTCATAAGCTTGCCCCACTTCTTACGAAGCTGCTTCTCACGCATATACTTTACTTGCTTAGAATCAAGCTCACGAAGCTGCTTTAAAAGATCATTTCTATTCTTTGCATAAGCAAGCTCATCATTCGTAAGCTGGTCAGAAATCTTTAAAACCTCTCTTGGAGTTCCGCTGTTGAGAATTCTCTTCTTTTCAGCTTCTGCAACTTCTTTGCGGTGCTCCTCCTTTACTTGGGCTTTAACGGCTCGTCTTTCCTTCCTTACAGCCTTCTTTTGCTTATGCTTTTCTTTACCCTCAGCATAAGCCTCTCCAGCTTTCTTTGCTGCTTTTTTAGCAACTTCTCCGGTCTTTTCAACAGCAGCAACTGTTTTCTTCTTTACCGTTTTTGCAGTCTCACTGTTGGCAGCATCGACAACGATACCCTTTGCTTTTCTATACGCATCAATCGGATACCACTCAGCGTTCCTTACGCCCCATTTCTGACCTTTTATACCATGATGCTCTAAGAAATCACCAAATGCGCTAAGAGGTGTATTGAAAAAATCATCCATTTTGAAATTCACCTCCTTATCTTGATAGCATTCTAGATTTATTTGTTTTCTTTTCGTATTGGTCTTTCAAAAGTCCGGAAGGAGAGCTATAAGTCTTCTTTTTCTTGAGCTTGCGCATAGGAACAGAATATACCCTATTTTCAAGGTCGTAGATGTCATCCACGTTATTGGATGATACATTAGCAAAGTCTTCAATCCACTGTAAGCTCTTATATTTATTACCAGCTTTTACATCTCTATCAGCATTCTTCTTTCCAGTTTCATATGCTGATTTATAAAAGTTTGATGCTTTCTTTGCCGTACTGGAAACAGAAGCATTGATCTTCTTAGAAGTCTTATCAACACTGTTTGCAAGCTTTTTGCCAAGAATCTTTGGGCTGTTTAAAGCGTTTTGGCGATCTGATATTTTTTTGTTTAGGATATCTCGTTTCTTAGCTATAACCGAACTATAGTGACCTAGCACATTTCTTGCGCTGCTCTTGGCAGATTTAGTTTTAGCTTTTTCTGCTTTCTCTATCTCTTTGTACTGCTTCTTTATATCTTTTCTAGCAGACTTAAGCATCTTATTTCGCTCACGTTTAGATGGTAATTCCGCCTTTGCCGCTTTTCGTTGCTTCTTTTCTCTTCGCTCTTGTGCTTTAGCATCCACAGCTTTACCAATACCAGTTTTATAAAAAGAAGTAGATACTTTATCCTTAACATCTTTTACCGTATTGGAAACACTAGAAACAAACTGCTTACCTTTTTTGCGAGCGTTTTCGACTTGCTCTTTTGTATAAAGATAAACCCCTTCAACAGTCTTTTCTAAATATTTATGATCGGGCCAAGCCCAGTGAAGCCCTTTCGTTCCATGCTCCAAATAGGAGCGATAATCATTCTCTGGATACATAACTAAAAACTCCTATCAGGTTTATAGTACTTTCTGAATCTATTAGTTTTACCGACATTTATACCTTCTATTCCATACTCTTTAATTCTCTTAAGAATATTTCTGGCAAGTTCCTTCTCGTTACTTGGAGAAACATAGTTAAAGAATTTTATTGCAGACATGACATGTGCTCTATCGGGCATCGGGTACTTTTTCTTGTCCGGAAGACCGTATTTCATGTCCATATTGTTGTGCTGAAGATAAGAGCGATAGTCGTTTTGTGGGTACATTTCAATCACCAAGCTATTCTGTTTGCGGATAAGCTTCTTTAATCAAGTTTTGTTGCGATTCTGATAACATAGACCAACCATTAGATTTTGCTAAGCGCATGGCTTCTCTAACCTGTGGAGAATTTTTATATTTTGGAGACGGATTATCATAATTCCAAGAATATGGATTACACCATGCATCTTCTCCACCCATTCGTGCATATTGGCTTTTCAAATCTATTATTGGTTGTTTGAACAAATCTTTTTGAGAATATTTTGACTCTAGAACACCGATTTTTTCAAGATTGGCAAGAACCATATCATCCGCGATCTCTTTGTAAACCTTATTATTTCGTTCGTGCTCATATGGGGCCTCATAAGGATAGGCATTGAATAGCTGGCGCATTAATTCTCTACCAACATTATACTTCCTAACAGCAATGCTATATTCTTTAGCTATTTCATGCTTTTCTTTTAGACTCGATAACCTATTTAATTCATTCTTTCTAAACTCGGTTTTGTAATCAGGATTTATCTTGCCGATTTTCTTATCAAGTCTCTTTAGATATATATCATATGGTGTTTTTAAATACGGTCGAACATCTGTCTTTATAGATTCTCCAAGATCATACTTCAAATCTTTCAAAGACGAACCAACGAAATAATAGTCATCAAGCATACGTTCAACTCTTTCGCGCTCGTCCAATAATTTATCGTACTTCTCATTCTTATCTTTCGAAATTCCTTTAAGACTATCTCTCCAACCAGCTTTCTTCTCAGAAGCTGAGTGATCGCCAGCATCCAAAGGATATGGAGGACCGTTTTTAACGCCCCACTTCATTCCAAGAATGCCGTGATGCTGAAGATAATCTCTATAATCATTTTCTGGATACATATCAATCACCCTGGATCAACCGCCACGTTTAAACGCCATTCTAATTCTGCAACTATTTCTTTATCCGACTCGTTAACGAAAGAACTCTGAGAAGGATCGAATGATAACTTTACTTTCTTATAGACGTAAGTTTTAACGCCTTCTATATCAAATCCTTCGCTCTCATAATCGTCCCAAGTCTCGTCAGGTCCGGTTATCATAAATCCAGTAGCAGGACCAACGCCAAGCTGACTTAGAACCATGAACGCTGTATTTATCTCACGTATAAGCGTATTATCAAAAGCGTCATCCCATTCGGAGGCGCCAAGATCTTGTTTAACCGACTCTAAAATACTTACAGACTCGGAATCATCACCACAATTACAACCCATTGGTCACCTCCATTATTAAATTAAAACCTCCTAGATGAAGAGGCTTTCCTTCGTCTCGAAGCCTCTCTAAACGGTCCAGAACCTTTCTTTGCAGTCTTTCCGGAATTCTCGTACGACTTATAAGCAACCTTACCAAGAGGAGACGTAGTGCTAAGTAGCTTCATAGCCTGATTAGCAAGATTTTTGTTCTTAGATTTCTTTTTCTTAGAAGCAGCAACATTACTCTGAACTTTCTTCTTTTTAGAATTGCTTATAAAACCATTGACGAAACTATTAGCATAAGACTTAGCTCTTCCTTTTACGCTATTCTTTAGTTTTCTTCCAGATCCACCATATGTTTCTTCAACAGTGTCGACTTTGGTAATACCGTAATCAGACGGATTGACCAGTGATCCCCAAGTATACTTGAATCTTTCCTTCTTCTTTATAGTAGATTTTCCGCCGCCATGATTCTTAGTAACTGCCTGCTTTGAAGCTTCTTCAAGTACATTATTCAAATACTTCTTAGTTTTTCTATTATTTGCAATCTTGGTTCCAACACTTCTTCCACTGAAATTTACAGCATTAGTGTTAAACTTTCGGCCAGAACCACCAAAACTATTTGATTCCTCAGACATATTGCTCTTTGCTTTTCTCGCAGCTTTAGCTACATCTTCTGGATAAACATATCTACCACTCGAAGTCTTATATAAATATTTATGATTCTTCCACTCAGCGCCCTTCATAGAGTGCTCAAGATAATCTCTATAATCATTCTCTGCATGCATTTTCTTTTCCTCTTTCCAAAGCGACTTTTAGTTCATCCACCAAATCTTTATCTTCAAACCAGGCAGAAGTATGGAGTCTTGTTCTTTTCTTATTAATCGCTGAGCCGCCAAGTAGATAATCAACATGCTCAACTAAATTTGGAGCAAGATTTATTATCTCAGTATATGGATGATGTTCTCTAATAAATCTCTTCCAAAACCAATCATCAGATTTTCCGCCTTCAATTCTTTCCTGAATATTATGACGATTCATGTACATTGCTTCTTCGTAAAACCACTTCGAGCACTCGCCTGCATATTTATTTGGAATATGGATACACTGAAATGACCACCACATTTCAAAGTTTTGCACTTTCCCTACTTTTTTAGGATCTGGTCCAATTTCAACTCCGCAAAACCCACAAATAACAGAATCTTCATTTGCATCTTTTGTTCTCTTATAAAAGTCCTTACAAATAAGAACATCATCTTGTAAATGCCAAGTGGACCCTGGATGTCTTCCACACTCGGCAAAAGAATCCATGCAAGAAAAGAGATTACCTTTTCTCTCAACGTCGTCCCATATTTTGATATTTGCTATATGAATTCCCTGCTTTATCATTGATGGGACTAAGTAACCATCAACATACCATCTTCTATCGGGAAACGTGTGAATCATGTATGTCATGGTTTTGTCCTCATCGCCACGGGCATGTATCGTTTTTAGTTCTAACTGTTGGTGATTTAATTCTATCTGACTTAATGCCGTAATGTATCATCTGATGAGTATCAAAAGATACAGCAACAAGATTATCGAGATCAAAGACTTTGGAACTCCTGTTTAATATATCTTCAGAAGTTATTGGATTTATATGATGAACATATACTCTGTCCGATATCGGAAAGTCAGAGTGTGCCATATCACAGCCTCTATCTCTGGAAATCACATAGTTCCTAATTCGTCTCCATTCGGGATCATGATAGAGCAACTGATTTAAATACCTATCTTCTCCAAAAGTAGTATCTCCAACCTTTGAAGAAGTTGATAAATAATCTAATCGCTCAGCAAATGTTGGTTTGGATATTAACTCTGAGTAGGTTTTCATGGTCTTAGCTCTTTTTATACGGTACTAAAAAGTCATGATTCTCTAAATGCTCCTGATAGCTCGCTATAATATAAGATGCGGACATCTTAGTTCTATTATTCTTAAAATCTGGATGTGAAGCACAATAAGCCTCGTAAACATCTATATCACTAAGAACTTGATCAAAAGCCTCTTTCGTATGCTCTTCGTCTCTAAGAAGCTCATCGTTAAATCTGAGAATTCTAACTCTAGAAGTTATTGCAGCCTCAAGGTCGAGTCTGTCAAATATCTCTTTATTTAAAGCTCTTCCAATATGTCTTGCTATAAAACTCCATGGATTAATCTTAATTGGAGAAACCTGAACCAATGAAAGTATCACAACTGCAACTACTCCCCAGCCAATTGCCCCATGGTTAATCTCATTTAAAATATCAAGTAAACTATTCATTGCCTCAATCCTCATCACTATGCATGCCGTATGACTTCATAGCAGCAAGGGCATTAGCATATAATTCCTCAACACGCTTTTGAGACTGTATCTGCTCAATCTCTGCAGCCATTTTCTCTTTTTTAAGTCTTAAATTCTCCTGCTCAAGTCTCGTGTTTGGAGAACCCATTCTAAGGAAATGGCAAATTTCCTGAGACGTTGCTGTTCCTTCTCTTAAATGTTTCTCAGCAAGGTCGTATGCCATGCTAATTAGCTGGTTCTCTCGTCCTTCAGGAGTTAATGCCGGTTTAGACCGCCTTTTGGGTTGTTCTATGGGAGTTTCCGCACGAACGACCTTGGTTCTCCTCATAGAATCACCTCTTTCGTATCACTTTTGGGAACTTTTCCGGAAGCACATAGCCGCGCGAAATTAAGTCAGTAGCAACAAACCGAAAAGAAGATCGTCCAAGTCCGGGCAGTTTGGAGGCAAAATCTTGAAAGGAGTAAGTCTCTCAGCCATATGCCCCCGGAACAGCTACCAAAAGTCTAAATATAAGTTACCCCCGGGGAATTTTTGAAG
>WARQ01000890.1_pt1 | contig 50025 bp, 46 predicted proteins | sample 4769161 | NCBI WGS metagenome assembly WARQ01 (sample SAMN08893024, study PRJNA449175) | gut metagenome | isolation source: rumen sample fed with dry roughage | host: buffalo | place: India: Nagpur | collected 2016 | reverse complement strand
CCGATCTAAAGCGGCAAAACTAAAAGCGATATAACAAGAAAAGCCCGGCAGTGCCGGGCTTTTTCATCTATCTTCTATTGGTTATAAAAAACATAATGACGACAAGTAATATACTTGTTACTCCATTTATCAAACCAATCACAATCTGTTGACTTTCTTTTAATCCGAAGAGATAAATAACGATAGTCAAACATAACAACAACAAAGCAACTATTAATTCTTGATAATCTAACTTCTCGCCTAAAATCATTGATTTAATTATACTATAGAGATTTATTACAACAAATAAAGGGACAAATAACCCCAATAAAATAGACACATAATTCAAAGTATAGTCAGTTCCTTTTTTTATAATCAGGTAAACTCCTGCAAAAGAAAATACCACCACATATGCTATATTCTCTATTAAATATTTTCTTATTTTCTCAATCATGTTACCTACTTGTTATCTTAATCCTTTTGAGTATTGACAATTGCCCCTGTTGTTTTTGATGTTGCATTAGATGAAACACCTCCTGCTACAGCAGATATGGCAATTGATTTTCTATCAACATTCGTAAATGCATCCATCGTTATTTCACCTCCATTCTCAACAACATTTGCAACCACCTGTACGGCATAATCTGTAGCTGCTCCTACAATGGCACCAACAACAAAATTTATCCATTCGCCATTTTCATCACGGCAAGCAATTGGATTACCAGCACAATATCCATAAGGAGAAAGAAAGTAGTAGTCTTCAGAAAGTGGGTCAACCGTTTGGAGCCGGGCAAGCTGTGCATCATAATTTCTGGCGCCGTAATCGTACCAATCCAGTCCGTGCATGCGGTCCAACTCTTTGCCGTTGTATTTGTAGGCTTGATTTGTATTTGAAGTACCTTCTCCAAAAAGACCTCCAAACGAGGAATAACTGTTTTCTTGTGGCATTTTCATTTCTAATTTGTAACGTCAAAGCAAATATAATTGATTACTTTGAATAAAGCTCTAGCAATACTTAAACGATTTAATGAAATTAATAAATTGGACTACGAGTATTAAAGTCACATTCTCAATTTATTGGATGGCTTTATTTTATCGGAAAAGCTTTAAAATATTACCACATTATAAATTAAAAAGCCTAGACTTGCCGGGCGTTTTAATTTATCTACGCTTGTTTAAATTTTGGTTTCCTTTTAAAAAGAAACCATATGTACTTACAAGACGTTCTTTTAATCTATTTTTTGTCGGATTATCCTTAATAAAAACAACTTCAACCGTATCTCCAATGTTTTTGGATAAATGAAGTGTTGAATTAGAGTATTCGATACCATTATAGTTGAATTTATAATAATAGTCTTTAACACCTTTACTCCCAGATTTCCTTATATCGGTTATAACTCCTTTAGTAAAGATACCATTTTTGGCTAAATACGCAGATTCAATAGAACCTATTGCTATATATCCTACAGCAAAAAGCCCAAATCCAATCAACACCAAATGAAAAAAATGAATACTTCTCCCAAAAATATTTATGTACATTATACGGGATGTTTTAAGCTTTCCTTTATTAATGTTTTTTTTCATCGGTTAATTTTTTTGTGGTTTCTGACGCACTTGAAGCCGCAGAGTTCTGTAACGTTTTTCCCGTAGCTTCATTTGCACCTTTCGCTTTAGCTTGATTACTCTTAGCCTGTGCTTCTGTTGCTATTCTCTTCTCTCTATTAACGACAGCTCTAGCAGCTTTCACCTCTTTTCTCGCCTGATTTACAGCCTGTTTGGGAGTCGGTGCATTTAAAACTTTAACTTCGATAGTAATGATTTACTTGTTCGACTGAACCATTCTGATCAATTACAACCCGGTTGTTTCCTAAGTGATCCTTCAGGTAGTAATGATAGGTGGGGGTAGTGCCACTTAATGTTATATACCCCTCGCTGGTCAGGATCTTACTCAATATGCCATCCTCGTAAATTACATTTCCACAGTAATCCGTTGTTGAAGTATAAGCAATCTGTCCCGAAGACAAAGGTTGAATGCTTCCCATAGGAATAACAACATTCGCGATGGCTGTCTGGTGCGTCACTTTACGCTTGACTCCATCGTTACTATATTGGTAACTGGTTGTATTGCCGTTCTGGAACTGTAACATTGATGGCAAATTTAGCAGATTATACTGAATCTTAGCTATCTACTTGTTATAATCCTGAACCAAACTTCCGTTTGCATCGTAAACATATTCTGTCCCGGTACCTGATGCCCCATTCACAAAGTTAAAAGCTCCGCTGTAAAGAGGATCTGTTGCTGCATCATTAACGTACTTAAGTTGAATCCCAATATGAGCGAATATTAGGTAACGAACTACATTATTACATCCATAAGGGAAAAAAAATTATTACTTAAGGAACTAAATTCGATTACTTAAGGAAAGGAATCGTCCGACAGCTGTCGAAATGGATTTTGACAATTGTCGAAATAGTTTTTGACAACTGTCGTAATGCATTTCGACATATGTCAAACGATTAGTTCTATTAAGTGAAAATCATTGTATATCGTTGTGTTTGAATATTTTGACTTAATATTTAAAGTTGTTTTATCGTATCAAAAATTTGCATGTAATTCTATCTGATTTTTGAAAGATAAAAAGCCGATTTACAGCGAATGACAGATAACAGATGAATGATAGATGAAAAATGCATCTGTCATTTTCAAACTCCGCTTCAATAAAGGGTTTTGAGCCAAAAAATGATAGATGACAGATGTTTTTGCATTTAATTCGTTTCATAGCCGGCACGGATGAAAATTCAATTTCTTCTAACCCATTTTCGTCTATACTTTGTTATATATAGTAATGTCAAACTGAATTCAACTAGTTGGTTGAATAATAAAGAGTGTTAGGAACATGATAAAAAAGATTTTAATAGCCAATCGTGGAGAGATTGCCATTCGTATAATGCGCTCTTGCAGAGAGATGAATATTAAATCGGTTGCTGTTTTTTCGGAAGCCGACCGTTCATCGAGACATGTTTTATATGCCGACGAGGCCTATCCCATCGGTCCGGCTGCTTCGCAGGAAAGTTACCTTAATATACCTAAGATTATTGAGGTTGCTCTTAAATGTGGTGCCGATGCCATCCATCCCGGATATGGTTTTTTATCAGAAAATGCAGAGTTTGCACGTAAAGTACGCGAATCCGGAATCATTTTTATCGGTCCGGCTCCCGAATCCATGGAAGCGATGGGTGATAAGATATCGGCCCGAAAGCAAATGATTAAAGCCGGCGTACCGGTTGTTCCGGGTATAGAACGGCAGATAGACAGTCCGGAAGAGGCCATCCGTATCTGTAAAGAGATTGGATTTCCGGTTATATTGAAGGCCTCCATGGGTGGCGGTGGCAAAGGAATGCGGCTGATACGGGAAGAGAGTGAAGCCGCCGAAGCCTTTCTGGCAGCCCGTTCGGAAGCTCTTTCGTCGTTCGGTTCCGAAATTGTGTATGTAGAAAAATACATTGAAAAGTCTCATCACATTGAATTTCAGATTCTGGGAGACAATTACGGAAACATTATACACCTTTGCGAACGTGAGTGTTCCATCCAGCGACGAAACCAGAAGATGGTGGAAGAGTCGCCCTCTCCTTTTATAACTCCCGCCCTGCGCGATGAAATGGGTAAAAAAGCCGTAGCCGCTGCCAAAGCAGTAAACTATGTAAATGCGGGAACAATCGAGTTTCTGGTTGATAACGAATACAATTTCTATTTTCTTGAAATGAATACGCGCCTGCAGGTTGAACATCCCATCACCGAAGAGGTGCTGGGCGTAGATCTGGTAAAGGAGCAGATACGGGTGGCTAACGGAGAGCGTTTGCATTTGCGGCAGGAAGATATCGTGCAGCGCGGACATGCCATCGAATGCCGTATTTGTGCAGAAGATACCGAAAACAATTTTATGCCTTCGCCGGGAATTATTCGTCAGCTTGCCGAGCCTACGGGCATCGGCGTACGGATTGACAGTTATGCCTACGAGGGTTACGAAATTCCGGTGTATTACGACCCGATGATCGGCAAACTGATTGTATGGGCTACTTCACGTAAGTTTGCCATCGAACGGATGAAGCGTGTGCTTCACGAATATAAAATTACGGGCATTAAGACGAATATCAGCTACCTGCGTCATCTGTTGGATACGCCCGACTTCGAACAGGGTACCTATGATACCAAGTTTATTGAAACCAACGCAGCCTTTTTAATTAAGGGCGTAAGCATCAACAAAGAAAAATCTGAAAATATTGCCTTGATTGCGGCCTACATCGATTACCTGATGAACCTGGATGAAAACAAACCCTCGCAGGCTGCCGACAACCGGCCTATCAGCCGGTGGAAAGAGTTTGGTATGCAAAAGGGAGTATTAAGAATTTAAACGAAACACTATGGAGATACATATCGGAAACAGGGTTGCTGAAGTAGAATTAAAAAGCAAAGAGGGTAACAAGGTGTTACTTACAATAGACGGTAAGGAGTTTGAGGTGGATATAATGATTGTAGAAAATGGTTATTGCTCCATCCTGCATGAAGGGAAATCCTATAATGCCGAACTTATCCGGGCAGAAAACGGCCGCTCTTATAAGGTGAGTACCTACTTCTCTTCGTATCCGGTGGAGATTGTGGATACCCAGGCCAAGTATCTGCGCATGAGACGCAAAGACGAAAACAAACCGGATAACAAAATAATCGCGCCGATGCCCGGCAAAGTGGTGAAGGTGCTTGTTAAGGAAGGCGACAATCTGTTGGCCGGCGATACGGTTGTGGTGATTGAGGCCATGAAAATGCAAAGCAATTATAAGGTTAACTCCGACTGTTGTGTTAAGGAGGTACTGGTTATAGAAGGAGACACTGTTACAAACGATCAGGTGTTGATTACGCTCGAAATTAATAAGACAGAAGAATAAGACGGAAGAATAAGATGGAAAACGAAAAACGATACAAGGAATTTATTGAACTCGACAAGGCGGCTTCGCTTGGTGGAGGCTTGAGTAAGATTGATAAACAGCATGAAGCCGGCAAACTAACTGCCCGCGAACGTATTGATCTGTTGCTGGATAAAGGATCATTTGTGGAAATGGACAAGTTTGTGGTTCATCGCTGCACCGACTTTAACATGGAGAAATCCAAAATTGCCGGCGACGGGGTTGTTTCCGGTCATGGTAAAATTGATGGACGGCTGGTTTTTGTCTATGCCTACGATTTTACCGTATTGGGAGGTTCGCTTAGTGCATCGAATGCCAATAAGATACTTAAGGTACAGACATTGGCCCTGAAGAACGGTGCTCCGGTTATTGCGTTGAACGATTCCGGAGGGGCACGTATACAGGAAGGGGTGGAGAGTCTTACAGGATATGCTTCCATCTTTTATCAGAATACGCTTTCGTCTGGTGTGATTCCGCAGATATCGGCCATTCTGGGACCGTGTGCCGGAGGTGCCTGCTACTCGCCGGCGCTGACCGACTTTATCTTTATGGTAAAGGAGAAGAGCCATATGTTTGTTACCGGTCCGGATGTGGTGAAGGCGGTAACGCACGAGGAGGTTACAAAAGAGGATCTGGGGGGTGCCTACACCCATACTTCTCAAAGCGGCGTGGCTCATTTCATGAATGATACGGAAGAGGAGACGCTGACTTCCATACGGGAGCTGCTCAGTTTTCTGCCTTCCAACAATATGGAAGATGCGCCTGTTCGTCCTTGCAACGACGATATACGGCGGGAAGAGGAGTCGCTGCAGCAAGTGATACCCGACGATCCGAATATCCCTTACGACATCAAGGATATTATAGAGCCGGTGGTGGACGATCATTATTTCTTCGAGGTGATGCCTTCCTTTGCCAAGAATGTGGTGATTGGGTTTGCCCGCATGGGCGGACGTTCCGTGGGTATTGTTGCCAACCAGCCGGCCTATTATGCCGGGGTGCTGGATATTGATGCATCCGACAAAGCCGCACGCTTTATCCGCTTCTGCGACTGTTTCAATATTCCCCTCATTACCTTCGAGGATGTTCCGGGCTTCTTACCGGGAACCAACCAGGAGCACAACGGTATAATCCGTCACGGTGCCAAAGTGGTGTATGCCTATGCCGAAGCTACTGTTCCTAAAATTACGCTTATTACCCGCAAGGCTTACGGTGGTGCCTACATCGTGATGTCCAGCAAGCAGACCGGTGCCGATGTGAACCTGGCTTATCCCATGGCAGAAATTGCGGTGATGGGGGCTTCGGGGGCTGTTAATATTCTGTACCGTTCCGAAAATGAGGAGGCGAAAGCCGAAGCGGTGAGCGAATACACCCAAAAATTTGCCAATCCCTACCGGGCAGCCGAGTTGGGATACATCGACGAGATTATCCTGCCGAAGCAGACTCGCTATAAATTGATTCAGGCGCTGGAGATGACACAAAACAAGAGTGTAACCCATCCGCCCAAGAAGCATGGCAACATGCCCTTATAAGGCGGCAATATCGCATAAATGAATAAAGCCCGGTTGTATTCTTTCGAATACTTCCGGGCTTTTATTATGATGGATAAATCCGATTAGTTGTTTTCCGGACGTAGTTTACGAACTACCATACCAGCCTGCCACATTTCGCTTTCACGAAGTTCTTTCAATTCTTCTTCAAGACCTTTGCGGTAGTCGGGTTTGCTGTTTGTATCGATAGAGCGTTGTGCTTCGTTTCCTTTAGCTACTTCGCTGTAAAGTTCTTCAAATACAGGCTTGCTTGCATCGCGGAACTTTTTCCACCAGTCCAATGCACCGCGTTGTGCAGTTGTAGAGCAGTTGGCATACATCCAGTCCATTCCGTTTTCGGCTACCAGAGGCATAAGGCTCTGGGTAAGTTCTTCTACGGTTTCGTTGAATGCTTCGGATGGAGTGTGACCGTTGGCACGTAGTGTTTCGTACTGTGCAGCAAAGATACCCTGGATAGCACCCATCAATGTACCGCGTTCGCCGGTTAAATCTGAATATACTTCGCGTTTGAATGTGGTTTCAAAAAGGTAACCCGAACCTACGCCGATACCCAAAGCTACTACTCTGTCGTGTGCACGGCCGGTAGCATCCTGGAAAATAGCGTAGCTTGAATTCAGACCGCGTCCCTGAAGGAACATACGGCGCAGACTTGTTCCAGATCCTTTAGGAGCAACCAGGATTACATCCACATCGGCAGGAGGTACGATTCCGGTACGTTCCTTGTAAGTGATGGCGAATCCGTGAGAAAAATACAATGCCTTGCCCGGAGTAAGGTGCTTCTTTACAGTTGGCCATACCTCGATCTGAGCGGCATCCGAAAGCAGATACTGGATGATGGTGGCTTTCTGACATGCCTCTTCGATATCAAAAAGGGTTTCGCCCGGTACCCATCCGTCGGCTACGGCTTTATCCCATGTTTTTGATTCCTTACGCTGACCAACAATTACATTGAAGCCATTGTCGCGCAGGTTCAGACTCTGACCCGGACCCTGAACTCCGTAACCGATAATTGCGATTGTTTCATTTTTCAATACTTCTCTTGCCTTTTCCAATGGAAATTCTTCGCGGGTAACTACGTTTTCTTCTACACCGCCAAAATTCATTACTGCCATGTTTTCTTTATTTTTAAATTAAAAACCAAATTTATTTCTTATTTCCAGGTTATCTCCGCCCGGCATATCGCCTTTCCATCCTTATCGCAGATGGAGGTTACATACCGCAGGGGATCTATCTCTTTTTTATGAAGGAACATTTCCATTCCGTATTTTCCTTCTGCCATGTAGGCAATCTCGAAACGGCTCACCTCTTTATCTGCAAACATTGACAGGTCAAACATATCCAGCAGGTGCTCGATGTACTTGATGCTGTTGAAATGTCCGTTTACATCGAGGTCGCTGTAACGCACCTTGTAGGGTTCGCCCTCAGTGTCTTTCTCTGCCGCCTGTATCTTACCGGGCTTTTCGATGGGACAGGGTTCGTCCACAATAAATGAATGCAGGTTATTATCCAGGCGCGCCAGATCGGTGGGCTTACGGCTCTCCAGATCGATGGCCGCCCAAAGTGTTCTGCAATAGCCCATCGCCTCGCCTTCTGCATTGCGGATGGCAAAGCAACGGCTTGTGAAGAGTTTATTCGCATCTTCCACCCAGGTTGTAATGGTGAAGGGCTGAAGCATGGTGGGATAGGATTTCATCTCTATCACCATCCTCGAAAGCACCCAGGCACATCCCTGACTTGCCATGGCATTGAAGCCAAAGCCTCTTTGTTCGGCATGGGTGCTGGAGGCATGAAGCAGGTAATTACCCATCATCGGGATGGTTACCCGTCCTCTGAAATCGAGCAAATAGGATTCAGATACAAAATGGAATTCTCCGATCTTACTCATTCGTTGCCTTCTCTTTTTCTTGTTTTTTCTTTTCCATCAGGGCCAGCATGTCGCTCAACCGTTCTACTTTGCTCTTGTTTATGGCAATTCTGCCCGAACGGATAAACTGTAACACGCCGATCATTTCGCTCAGCTCCTTAAACAGGGCCTTGGTTTCGGCATAATGTCCGGTTTTCTCCAAAACGACACATACCTCGTTGATCTCCAGGATACGGGCATTGTGCTTGCGTATCAGGTCTTCTACAGATCCCATCTTAAGGAACAGCTCTGTGCTTAGCTTATACAGGGCGATTTCCTGAAAAACAAGGTCTTCGTCGGTATTGTAAAAGGCCTTCAGGATGTCTACCCGCTTATCGATCTGCTTAACCACCTTGTCGATGGTGTACTCGTCCGAGAACGTGGTGATTGTGAACTTATGGATACCCTCCAAAGCCGAAGGGGATACCGACAATGTTTCGATGTTCAACTGCCTGCGGGTAAAGATAATCGTAATCTGATTAAGCAACCCCACGGTGTTCTCAGAAAATATAGTAACGGTATATAATGTTTTATCTGCCATAGCAATTCCTCCCGATTATTGATTGTCACCCATGATTATATTCGTAACGCAACCTCCCGCAGGAACCATAGGATATACCATGCCCCGCTCTTCCACTTCGGCTACCAGCAGGTAGGGTCCGTCGTGCGAAAGCATTTCGTGGATGGCATCGTCCAGCTCTTCGCGTTTCTCAACCTGGCGGGCTGCAATCCGGTAAGCCGAGGCAATCGCCACAAAATCGGGGTTTTCCATAATGGTTGCCGAATATCTCTCTTTATAGAACAGCTCCTGCCACTGACGTACCATCCCGAGGAAATTGTTATTCAGGATGATCATCTTAACATTCAGCTTTTCCTGCATGATAGTTCCCAGCTCCTGGATTGTCATCTGCATACCTCCGTCGCCGGTAAACATGCATACTTCGCGGTGGGGTGCTCCCACTTTGGCACCTATGGCGGCAGGCAATCCGAATCCCATCGTACCTAGTCCGCCGCTGGTAACCACGCTGCGGGTCTGTTTGTATTTGAAGTAACGAACGGCCATCATCTGGTTCTGACCTACATCGGTAACCAGAATCGCATCGTTGTTGGTTGCTTCGGATACCTTACGGATAACCTCGCCCATGCGCAATTTGCCTGATTTGGGATATAGCTCATCCTGAATTACCTTTTCGTCTTCCTCCTGCTCGTCCGGGATAAACGAATTTACCCAATCGGTGTGTTTGGCTGGTTTTACAAATTCGGTGATGGCTGCCAGCGTTTCCTTGGCGTCGCCCGGCACCGGCACGGCGGGAATTACATTCTTCCCTATTTCGGAAATATCGATATCAAAGTGGATCACTTTTGCCTGTTTGGCATAGGTTTTAAGATCGCCGGTAACCCGGTCGTCAAAACGCATACCGATGGCAATAAGCACATCGCATTCGTTTGTTTTGCGATTCGGACCAACATTCCCGTGCATACCCAGCATCCCTTTATTAAGCGGGAAATCCGTAGGCATGGCCGACAGCCCCAGTACAGTTGCTGCAGCCGGTATGTCTGCCTTCTGCAGGAATGTCATCAACTCTTTTTCTGCATGACCAAGCACAACGCCCTGTCCTACCAGTGCAAAGGGTTTCTTTGCATTGTTGATCAGCTCTGCCGCTTCGGCAATCAAGTCCATATCCAAGTCGGGAACCGGCTGATAGCTGCGGATGTAATCTACCTTTTCGTAGGTGTAGTCTACCAATGCATTCTGTGCATCTTTAGCGAAGTCGATTACAACCGGACCCGGACGGCCCGTCGATGCAATATAGAATGCCCTTGAAATAGCCCAGGCAATCTCTTCGGGTTTGCGTATCTGATACGACCATTTGGTTATAGGTTGTGTAATACCTACCACATCTGTCTCCTGGAACGCATCGGTTCCCAACAAAGGTGAGGCAACCTGACCGGTGATAACGACAATCGGTGTGCTGTCCATCATGGCGTCTGCAATACCTGTTATGGCATTGGTTGCAGCCGGACCGCTGGTTACCATCGCTACGCCCACTTTGCCATTCACACGGGCATAGCCCTGGGCTGCGTGGGTCGCCCCTTGTTCGTGTCTCACCAAAATATGTCTTATCTGATCTCTGAAATCATACAAGCAATCATATACTGGAATAATAGCCCCCCCGGGATACCCGAAAATAGTATCAACGCCTTCGGCAATCAATGTGCGCAAAAAGGCTTCCGATCCGGTTATTTTTTTTGTCTCCATACCATTATAGCTTCTTTGTTCTGCGTTTTTAATCTTCTACAATTCGAACCGCTCCCTGATCGGCGGAGCTTACCATTTTAGCATAGGCTCGTAAAGCCTTGGATACCGTACGCTGACGAGCAGGCGGTGTAAAGGCTTTGGGGCCGCGTGCCTCCTCCTCTTTTCTGCGTGCTGCCAGCTCTTCGTCTGATAGTTTCACCCGAATGGATCGTTCGGGGATATTGATTTCGATCGTGTCGCCGTTGCGAACCAGCCCAATCGCTCCGCCTGCCGCAGCTTCGGGAGAGATATGGCCGATGGACAAGCCGGAGGTTCCTCCACTAAAACGTCCGTCGGTTATCAGCGCACACTCTTTACCTAAATGTCTTGCTTTTATATAGGTGGTAGGATAAAGCATCTCCTGCATACCCGGTCCGCCTTTGGGGCCTTCGTAGGTTATCACCACCACATCGCCGGCCACCACCTGATTTCTTAAAATACCCTCGCAAGCGGCATCCTGCGAATCAAATACTTTGGCTGGTCCGTTGAATTTAAATATGCTGGGATCAACACCGGCTGTTTTTACAACACATCCGCCTTCGGCAATGTTTCCGTACAACACGGCCAATCCACCATCTTTTACATAGGCATGCTCCACATCGCGGATGCATCCCTGCTGGCGGTCGGTATCCAATGTCTTATAGGAAGAAGATTGCGAACCCATTACCAGGTTGAATTTTCCTGCCGGAGCGCTCTTGTACAGATCTACAGCCTTAGGATCGGGATTGGCTTTGGTTATGCTCAACGCCTCTACGGCTTCGCTCAATGTTCGTCCGTCGGCACGGTGTACGTTGCCATCCACCAGACCGGCCTTTATAAGCTCCTGCATAATGGCCATAATTCCTCCAGCACGGTTTACGTCTTGCACATGGTACGACGAACTGGGAGCCACCTTACATATAACAGGTGTTGTACGCGACAAGGCATCAATGTCTTTCATGGTGAAGTCCACCTCAGCCTCGTGGGCGATAGCCAAAAGGTGCAATACCGTGTTGGTTGATCCCCCCATCGCTATATCCAGCGCCATGGAATTTAAGAATGCCGTACGTGTCGCAATGGAACGGGGCAATACCGTTGCATCTCCATCGCGGTAATATTTATAGGCCATCTCTACAATCAGATCGGCCGCATCTTCAAATAATCGTTTCCGGTTTGCATGGGTTGCCACAACGGTGCCGTTACCCGGCAGTGCCAGTCCAAGTGCCTCGTTGAGGCAGTTCATGGAGTTGGCGGTAAACATACCCGAGCAGCTTCCGCAGGTGGGACAAGCGGCATGTTCCACTCGTTTTACCCGTTCGTCGCTTACGGTCTCGTCCACTGCATCTGCCATGGCATCGATCAGGTCTAACGCCTGACCATCCAGCTCGCCCGCCTCCATTGGTCCGCCGGACACAAAGATGGTCGGGATATTCAGCCGCATGGTGGCCATCAGCATACCCGGAGTAATTTTATCGCAATTGCTGATGCAGATCATGGCATCGGCCTTGTGGGCATTAACCATATACTCCACACTATCTGCAATGATGTCTCTGGAAGGAAGGGAATACAACATCCCGTCGTGTCCCATAGCGATTCCGTCGTCTATGGCGATGGTGTTGAATTCGGCAGCAAAGCAACCCAATGCTTCGATCCGCTTTTTTACCTGCTGACCAATTTCATGCAGGTGGGCGTGACCAGGTACAAATTGGGTAAATGAATTGACAACTGCGATAATTGGTTTGCCAAATTGCTCTTCTTTCACGCCATTGGCACGCCACAAGGCCCGTGCTCCAGCCATTCTGCGGCCCTGAGTACTATATGAACTTCTTAATTGATTTTTCATTATCCTTCGTTTCCTTTCCTTTTCTGTTTATAAAAAAAGCCCTTCTCTACGGAGAAAGGCTTTAAGAATTTCTTACAACACGCAATTCTTTACACACCTTTCTCTTATCTTCTAATGACTAGAAGAACCACCACGAGAATAATGCTATGTAGAATGCTGTTAATCATATTTCGCTTTTTAATCTATATTACGATGGCGCAAATGTAGAACAATATTTTGTTCTTACAAAGAATTCATCATTTTTTTATTACTTTTTCTTTCATTTATAAATAATACCACTCTTTTATATTCCATTTTAATATAAAAACAGCTCTCTTTGCCCCGAAATAGAAGCTAAATGGGTCCTGACAGGGAGTTAAAAAGACAGGATGTCTGTTAAATCATTAAGCAGAAAACAATTAATTTGTATCTTTGGCCGGTTTAAAGAGATTATGAATCGTATTAACTGCGATTGTATGCCTCCTTTACTTAATTATTAGACGTATGAAACAATATAATTTTGATGAAATTGTTGACAGGCGAGGTACAAATTGTATAAAAGTAGATGCCTTGAAGGCACGCTACGGCAATCCGGACCTTACACCTCTGTGGGTGGCAGATATGGATTTCCGCACCCCCGATTTTATTGTCAACGCTCTGAAGGAGCGATGCAAGCATGAAGTGTTCGGGTATACATTTGCCGACGATGACTATTACAACAGCATTATCAATTGGGTTGACTATAAGCATAATTGGAAAATAAGCAGAGAATCTCTCTCTTATATTCCGGGAATCGTTAAAGGGATTGCTTTTGCGCTGCAATGTTTCACAAATCCCGGCGATAAGGTTCTGATTCAGTCGCCTGTGTACCATCCGTTCCGTTTGGTTCCCGAGAAGATGAAGCGTACCGTTGTATACAATCCGCTGAAACTTACGGAAGGGGTTTATCAGATGGATTTCGAACAGCTTGAATCGGTTATAGAAGGATGCAAGGTATTGATTCTTTGCAACCCTCACAATCCGGCCGGAATTGTTTGGAACAAGGAAACCTTGTCGAAGTTGGCAGACATCTGCGCACGTCATGGTGTATTGGTGATCTCGGACGAGATTCATGCCGAACTCACCTACCCGCAATATCCGCACCTGCCTTTTGCCAAAGCTTCCGAAACTGCTGCCAACATCAGCATCACGTTCATGGCTCCAAGCAAAACCTTTAATATTGCAGGCATTGTAACTTCGTATGCCATTGTTCCCAATCCGGAACTGCGCAAAGTGTTTTACGGTTTTCTGGAAGCGGGTGAGTTTAACGACGGCACTATTTTTGCCTACGAAGCCACCAAAGCGGCTTATACGTACGGAGCGGAATGGTTGCAACAAATGCGGACCTACATTATGGAAAATGTGCGTTTTGTAGATAATTTCCTTAAAAACAAACTTCCGCAGATAAAAGCCTACGAGCCCCAGGCTTCTTTCCTGATCTGGCTAGACTGCAAAGGTCTTGGCTTGTCGCAACCCGAACTTACGAAGCTGTTCAAAGATAAAGCAGGTCTGGCGTTGAACGACGGAAGCATTTTCGGCAAGGAGGGTGAAGGCTACATGCGCATGAACATTGGATGCCCCCGTTCTGTTATAGAAGAGTCGTTGAACCGATTAAAGAAAGCGGTTGAACAAAAATAATTTAGTATCTTTGCAAACATTTTTTGAATATACATTAAAATAAAAACAAATGAAAATTGCAGCAAATAAGTTCGTTTCGGTTACTTACGACCTTAACGTTGGTGAAGGCGGAGAACAGGAATTGATGGAAAGAGCATCTGTTGAAGCCCCTCTTAGCTTTATTTTTGGCACGGACTCCATGCTCCCTGCATTCGAAAAAGCTTTGGCTGGTCTGGAAGTTGGCGGAAAGTTTGACTTTTCTCTGTCTCCTGCCGATGCCTATGGCGAATATGATGAAGAACATGTTCTTGATCTTCCAAAACATATCTTTGAAGTGGATGGTAAATTCGACGACGAAATGATTCAGGAAGGAAATACAGTTCCTATGATGGATTCTACCGGTAACCGTTTGAACGGTTCTGTACTGGAAGTTGGAGAAGATACAATCAAGATGGACTTTAACCACCCATTGGCTGGCGAAACGTTGCATTTTACAGGTGAAGTACTTGATGTACACGAGCCTACAGCAGAAGAACTGGCTAAATTACTTGCTCCTGCAGGTGGTTGCGGTTGTGGTAGCGGCGAAGGCGGCGGCTGCGGTAGCGGTTGTGGCTGCGGTAGCGGTGAAGAAAAGGCAGAAGGCGGTTGCGGAAGCGGTTGCGGCTGTCACTAATTAAGAAATAGTTACTAGAGGGCAACCGTAAGGCTGCCCTTTTTAATTACCATACTACGGATTATGATGAACACTTTCGGAAATTTATTCAGGTTAACTTCGTTTGGCGAATCGCACGGAGCCGGTATAGGCGGAGTTATAGACGGTTGTCCGGCTGGTATTGAACTGGATATGACCTTTATTCAGAACGAGCTGAACAGACGCAGACCGGGGCAGTCCAAAATCACGACTCCCAGGAAGGAAGCCGATGAGGTGACATTCCTCTCGGGTGTATTTGAGGGGAAAACCACAGGTACTCCCATCGGATTTATTATCTGGAACGACAACCAGCATTCGGCCGATTACGACAATATGAAAGAGGTATTCCGGCCATCGCATGCCGATTATACCTATCAGACCAAATACGGCATACGCGACCATCGTGGAGGGGGACGTTCGTCGGCCCGCGAAACCATCGCCCGTTGCGTGGCTGGTGCTATTGCCAAACTTGTACTTATGCAGGAGGGTATTCACATTCAGGCTTTCACTTCGCAGGTAGGCTCGCTTAAACTGGATAAATCGTACCAGGCTTACGACCTGAGTCTTACCGAAAGCAATGCGGTTCGTTGTCCGGATCCGCAAAAAGCGGCCGAGATGGAGGAGTTGATTGCCGAGGTTAAATCGCAAGGTGACACCATCGGTGGTGTTATTACGTGTGTTATTAAAGGTACTCCGGTAGGATTGGGTGAGCCGGTTTTCGGTAAGCTTCATGCCGCTTTGGGAAGTGCCATGCTGAGCATCAATGCCGTTAAGGGATTTGAATATGGTGATGGCTTCGAGGCTGCGCTTTACCGTGGTTCCGAACGGAACGACCGGTTTTATAACGACAACGGTAAAATCAATACCCATACCAACTATTCCGGCGGAATACAAGGTGGTATATCAGATGGACAAGATATCTACTTCCGGGTTGCATTCAAATCGGTGGCTACCATTCTGATGGAACAGCAAACCGTTACCAAAACTGGCGAAGATACGATTCTGAAAGCCAAAGGAAGACATGATCCGTGTGTTTTACCCAGAGCCGTACCCATCGTGGAGGCTATGGCGGCTATGACTATTCTAGACTATCTGCTTATACAGAAGACAAGAGGATAATTGATAGTGAACAGAAAAAGGAACCGGTCCGCAACTTCTTCGATTGAAAGGGGATGCGGACCGGTTTTTAGTTTTTGTCTTTATTCGTGGTGATAGGGTTCGTTGTTAAGGATGGTCATTGCCCGGTAAATCTGCTCCACAAAAATAAGCCGTATCATTTGATGTGAAAAGGTCATTTTGCTAAGCGATATCTTTTCGGAAGCGGCTTTGTAGACTGCCTCGCTAAATCCATAAGGTCCTCCAATCACAAAGACCAACCTCTTGGATACTACATGCATCTTCCGCTCGAGGTAGGTTGCAAACTCCATGGAGGTAAAAGACTTCCCATGTTCATCAAGCAAAACCAGGTAATCTCCGGGCTGTAACATCTTTAAAATCAGCTCGCCTTCCTTCTCCTTCTGTTGTTCTTCCCTTAAATTCTTTACGTTCTTTATATCCGGAATAATCTCCATCTCGAATGGGATGTAATGAACCAATCTGTTCTTGTATTCGTTAATTGCATCCACAAAATAGGAGGCATCCGTTTTGCCAATTACAATAAGTGAAATCTTCATCTACCTATATTTAACCTGTTTAAGGGGCTAAGTTACACTAAAAATACATACCTTTGTACGCTATAACGCAAAAAGGAAGAAAGCATATGAGAAGAATAACTATGATGTTGGCATTATTGGTTCTTTCACTGGGTCTTTATGCCGCAAATGTGAATCCTATTGCTACAGCTTTTACCAACGGGAATGCCTCTGCTCTGGAAAATAATATGGACAAAGAGGTGGACCTGTCACTGCCTTCGCTAACGAAAAGCTGTCCGGGCTCGGAAGCCATCCAATTATTGTCCAATTTCTTTTCTGCCAATAAGCCCAGCGGCTTTACGGTGGTGCATCAGGCGGAAAAGAAGACTACCGGCTTTTATGTTGGAAAACTGTCTTGCGGTCAGTTTAGTTACCGCGTGAACATTACCTACAAAATTGCAGGTGATTCAATTTTAATTCAATCAATCAGAATAGAATAGCATATATGAATCAATTGATAGACGAACTTATTAAGTTGGCTTTTGCCGAAGATGTGGGCGACGGCGATCATACAACCCTCTCCTGTATTCCTGAAACCGCCATGGGCAGGTCTCAGTTAATCATTAAAGAAGACGGTGTTTTGGCAGGTGTTGAAATGGCAAAACGTATTTTTCATCATTTCGACCCAAGTCTGAAAGTTACTGTATTTATCCAGGACGGTACGGAAGTGAAGGTGGGAGACATTGCGCTGACGGTTGAAGGTAAAGTTCAATCGCTTTTGCAGACCGAACGCCTGATGCTGAACGTTATGCAGCGAATGAGCGGTATTGCCACCACTACCCGTAAGTACGTAAAAGCGCTGGAAGGAACCAAAACACGTGTACTGGATACCCGTAAAACAACTCCGGGTATGCGAATGATAGAGAAAGAGGCTGTAAAGATTGGCGGAGGCGTAAATCACCGCATCGGACTTTTCGATATGATTTTACTTAAGGATAATCATGTTGATTTTGCCGGCGGAATCACTCAGGCTATTACCCGTGCCCAGGATTACCTGAAAGCAAAAGGCAAGGATTTAAAAATTGAGATTGAAGTACGTAATTTCGACGAGCTTGAAGAGGCCATGCGTGTAGGCGGTATCGACCGTATCATGCTTGACAATTTCAACATCGAAAATACCAAAGAGGCGGTTCGCCGTATTGCAGGCCGTTTCGAGACCGAATCGTCGGGAGGTATCACCTTCGCAACATTGCGTGACTATGCAGAATGTGGTGTCGACTATATCTCGGTTGGTGCCCTCACCCACTCTGTAAAGAGTCTGGACATGAGTTTGAAGGCTTTCTAATAAATACAAACACATACTTAAAAGCGGATTCCTTTGCCGGAATCCGCTTTTTTATTTCAGCACCCCTTCATTACCTATCTCAATCAGCCTTCCATAATTAGTTCACCCAATTCAATCACAACCTATATCCTAAAGTAAACGACAATAAACTCGATTCAAAGGCTAAACATTAATAATTCATTCCGAATTACAAAATAAAAGTTAATCAACTAATATATATTAAATAATTATATATATTTGTAAAGAAACTTTCTTCAATAAAGAAAGTAGAGATTATTTTTAAGCTTTGAATCTATATTTATTTTCAACTTTAATATGTAAACCATGAAAAGAGTAATTGCACTTTCCCTTGCTATTCTTTGTATTGCAACCCTTTTACCGGCAAAAAACCGAAAGGTAACAAACCCATCGGTCGATTTTACAAAAGTCGGAATTTACCATATTGAGCAAGTAGAGCTTACCAATAAGGAAACCCGACTTACATTACATTGTACATTTATTCCTGGATGGTGGATAAAGTTTGGACGTGATGCCTATATTCAGGCTGATCCCTCCGGTGAAAAACTTCTTGCTACTGGAATTGAGGGAACCGAGTTCGGAAAGGAGACTTATATGCCCGAATCAGGTGATACATCATTGGTCCTTGTTTTTCCTCCAATCGATAAATCTGTAAAGAAAATCAATTTCGGTGAAGGCGAAACTCCTGATTTCTTCGGAATCAACCTCGACAAAAAAGCCCGTCCGGATAATACAAAAGATTTGAAATCGGCACAAATGATTCGCAAAGTTAAAACAGAAGTAGAGAGTCCAAAGAAAAGTCCTGCAGAAAATCCACCCTTCTTTCGTAAAGATACTGCCCGCTTGAGAGGATACATAAAGGGCTATGATCCGCGAGCAGGATTCACAACCGGTATTCTTTATATTGGCAATGTACTAACTCGCGAAGACTATCCCATAGTTGCCCAAATCGATTCCGATGGTTGTTTTAAAGCCGACTTTGAAATTAATCATCCTATTTGTACCTACATAACATTCAGGCAAAACCGGATTCCTTTTTACATTGAACCGGGAGAAACGGTTGGATTGATTCTGGATTGGACCGAATTTCTTGAAGCTGACAGGAAAAGGAATATGCCTTTTATTTATAATAGAATCGAATATCTTGGTTCTTTAGCATCATTAAATAGGGAGTTAAACAGCTTCACCCTTAAATTTCCGGACTACAGACAACTGTACGAAATGGGAGATAAACTGGATCCAAATGAATTACTAAAGCAGCAAATAGCTTTGAGGGATGAGAATTTGTCTAATCTGGATTTATCAGCAAAAGAAAAATCCTTATCTCCTAAAGCTGTGCGTATACTCAAAAACAACATTCTGCTAACGTGGGCAAGCTACTTGTTTGATTATGAAAGTAACCGAAGTTACAGCGCTAGAGCAAACAAAGAAAATGCGGCTTTACAAACACCTCTTCCGTCGGATTTCTATGATTTTCTACATGCAATTGACCTTCAGGATGAAGAATTATTGATATCTCCGGAATTCAGTACTTTCATAAACCGTTTCGAGTATTGTACCCCTCTTTCGCAATCATTTTACAAACGATATGTCACTCCATCAATTAGCTTTTACCAGTACTTGAAGAATATAAAAGAAGATCATCTGCTTACACCTGAAGAAACAAAGCATATAATTTGGCTGGATGAATTAAGATTTGTTGAAATAACTCCGGAAATAGAGGCCGAATATAAAAAGAAAGAAGATTTAACCCAGGCAATCTATAAAAAAGTCAAAACACAATTGGATTCCTATAGAAAGGAGGGAATAAAGGATGTTTCAGAGCATGAAAAGGAACTTATCCAATGGAGAACCAAAGATTCTTTGCTGGTTAATAGTCTTCATCTGGAACCAAATCTTGTATATGAAATTGCCAAAGTTCGTTCCTTGAATTACTCACTCAAAAAATTTAAAAAAGAGTATGCCGACATATACTTTTCTACTTTTTCTGAAGGGATTACCAATCCATTCCTTAAAAATGAAGCCAGACGGATCTATGGTTTAGTTTTTCCGTCGGATGAAAAAACAGCCTATGACCTTCCGGAAGGTAAAGGAACAAACATCTTTCGTAAAATTATTGATCCTCTTAAAGGGAAGGTTCTGTTTGTTGACTTCTGGGCAACTACCTGCGGACCGTGTGTTGGTGGTATTAAAAACATGAAAGATACGCGAGCCAAATACGCTGGAAATCCGGATTTTGATTTTGTTTTTATAACTGACGACCGGACATCTCCCCGTAACGACTACGATAAATTTGTAGCCGAACAAGAGTTGAAAAATATTCATCGGATTAGTGCAGATGAAATGAATTATCTCCGACAATTGTTTAAATTCAACGGTATCCCACGCTATATTGTTATTAATAAAGAGGGTAAAGTATGGAATGATGACTTTCAAATGCATAACTTTGAATTTGAATTACCAAAGTATTTAACAAAACAACCATGAAGCAAAAAGCAAAACTTTGGCTCCTTGTAGCCGGGCTTATTTCGTTGATGAGCTGTAACAAAGTGGAAGGAAAAACCGACTCTGATAGCAGTGCCTTTGCTAAAGGGGCTGATATCAGCTGGCTTCCCCAAATGGAAAAAAGCGGATATATTTTTTATAACGACAACGGGGTTAAAGAGGACTGTATCCAGATATTAAAAGATCACGGGATAAATTCCGTGCGTCTCCGTACGTGGGTGAATCCATCAGATAACCCTCACAGCGGGCATTGCAGCAAAGATGAAACCGTTGCAATGGCTGTCAGGGCTCAAAAAGCAGGAATGCGTATTATGATTAATTTCCACTACAGCGACACTTGGGCCGATCCGGCGCATCAAACAAAGCCTAAAGCATGGGAAGGGCTGAACTTCGAGCAATTGAAGGAGGCTTTGTACACCTATACCGCCGATGTGATGACAGCACTTAAAGAGGCAGGAGTGACCCCCGAATGGGTACAGGTAGGGAATGAAATTCCCTCCGGAATGGTTTATCCGGAAGGAAGTACCGATAACTGGCCTCAACTGGTGGAACTGCTAAACAAAGGCTATGATGCCGTTAAAGAGGTTTCACCCTCTTCGCAGGTGATTCTCCATGTGGATCAGGGTAATAACAACGAACGTTTTCGCTGGTGGTTCGACAATGCCACAAAATACGGAGCTAAATATGATATAATCGGGATGTCTTACTACCCCTACTGGCTGGAAGGTAAACCCGACTATACATTGTCTATCGACGATTTAGGCAACAATATGAACGACATGGTAAGTCGCTACCATAAGGATGTTATGGTTGTAGAAGTAGGAGGCGAAGACACCAAGGTTCAGAATACTTACGACATGCTTAAAGCCGTAATAAGTAAAGTCTCTGAAGTTCCCTCAAACAAAGGAAAAGGTGTCTTTTATTGGGAACCCCAGGGAGCTCGCAGTTGGAGCAAATATGCCCTCAGCTGTTGGGGTGATAACAGCAGACCAACCCAAGCTCTGGATGCATTTAAGTAAGGAATCCTTCTAGAATATTATCCTTCACTTATAACAACTCCATCGGAAAAGCGATACCACTCACCGCTTTCGGGACAACAGGCCCGGCCGTTGTAATCGAAGTCCAGTTTGTGGCCGTATTTACTCACCCAACCTGTTTGTCTGGCTGGATTACCGGTTACCAGAGCAAAGGGGGGAACCGGACGGGTAACCACTGCGCCTGCACCCACCAGTGCGTAATTCCCAATATTATTGCCACAAACAATGGTAGCGTTGGCCCCGATAGTTGCTCCTTTGCCGACATGCGTTGCTTTAAATTCATCTTTCCGGCTGATAAAACTACGCGGATTAATCACATTGGTAAACACGCACGATGGTCCTAGAAAAACATCGTCATCGCACGTTACACCGGTGTAGATGGATACATTGTTCTGAACTTTTACTCCATTTCCAAGAATAACACCGGGCGAAACAACCACGTTCTGACCAATGTTACAGTTCATACCTAGTTGACTCCCTGTCATAATGTGGCTAAAATGCCAGATTTGAGTTCCTTCGCCGATTATGCAACCCGGGTCGATCACGGCGGTTTCGTGTGCCTTAAAGTTATCCATATGTTTATTCGTTACCAAGTTCTATTACTTCGAGGTCTTTTAGTTGTTTACCGTCTATTACAAAACGCATCAACGTACGGACCTTATGGAATCCACTCTTACCGGCGGCTCCTGGATTAAGGTGCATGCATTGAAGTTTGGGGTCATACTGAGCTTTCAGGATATGACTATGGCCTGCAATAAAAAGTTGGGGCGGATTGGAGAACAGCTCTTCCCGAATCTCCGGAGCATAACGGCCGGGATATCCTCCGATATGTGTAATCAGTACCTCAACCTCCTCAACCTTAAACCGAAGCACCCGGGGGTATTGTATCCGAAGCGGATATCCGTCTATATTTCCATGCACCGCCCGGAATGGCTTAATTGAAGCTAGCTGCAAGGCAAGGGTTTCTGAACCGATGTCTCCTGCATGCCATATCTCGTCGCACCCGGAGAAATAAGTTACATAGCGGTCGTCCCACCAGGCATGTGTATCCGAAAGAAGTCCAATTTTAATCATTTCCGTATCGTTGTTATCACAAAAGTACCTATATTTACGGACAACAAGTGTCTAACTATGGAAAATTAATTAGCTTTGGAATCGTTTTTATCTAATATTCGTATCAATTACGATCATTTTAGACCGTTGAATAATTAGATAATAGCTAGTCTCATTTTGAAACCATCAAGAATATCTATTACTTAACTATACTACATAATGACTACTAGAATATCTAATAATGATAAAATATATCTTTTAATTAAATGCATTGCTTTCTATTTTTTAATCAGCTATTGTTGCCGATTTTTAATGTTTGCTTTTGAACAACAGGTATTAATTCCAAACGAAATTATTTCGCCTTCAGAAAGTCTGAATATCTATATGGCTGGCCTTAAAAATAAATTAGGACCTATTCTTCTATTATTCCTTGTAATTTCATTCCAGCCTTTATTAGAGGAGGTCTCTTTTAGATTAGGTTTATCTTTCAAAAAAAGAGATATTGTAATTAGCATATACACATTGATGTTCTTTGGACTAGGCATTTTAAATGGTGGAATACTTAAAATTTCATTATCAGGATTTATTATCTACGGTGGGATCGGAATCTTATTATTTTTACTTTATAAAAAACACAAATTGCAATTTTTATCCAATATTGATAAAAAAACGAAAGACATTATAATTGCTATATACATAGTATCATTTTCATTCATTCATATTTTTAATTTCAAAGACTTCTCTCCCATTTTATTCCCATGGTACGGTATCTATCTGTTTAATCTTCTAACGCTTTCTTTTGTAATAACCCGCTTAAGGATAAAGAATGGGTTTCTTTGGGGATATAGCTTCCATGTCGTTAATAATTTATTGGGATCAACTAAGATACTAGCTAGCGTTTTCTTTTTCTTAAATTAGATACATAAAACTTGGGCGAAGGCTTAATGGACACGTAGATTTGTATCCGAAAGAAGTCCAATTTTAATCATTTCCGTGTCGTTGTTATCACAAAAGTACCTATATTTACGGACAACAAGTGTCTAACTATGGAAAATTCATACAAATACTTTAAACGGGATATCAGCTGGCTGTCTTTCAACTACCGGGTACTACTGGAGGCGGAAGATGAAACTCTTCCTGTGTATGAACGAATAAAGTTTTTGTCCATCTATTCCTCTAACCTGGAAGAATTCTACGAAATAAGGGTAGCAGAACACCGGGGTGTAATCATGAAAAAGCAGTATGCCGATGAAAGTTATGCTGAGGCGGAACAGACTTTGGAGGAGATTACGCAGGAGGTAAACAGACAGCAGCGCGAATATTACCGTATCTTTACGGAGCAGGTGCTTCCGGCACTGAATAAAGAAAATATCTTCCTCTATCAAAACTGTGTACCTCAGTCGTTTCACGAGGAATTTGTTCATAACTTCTTTAACGAAGAGGTATTTCCATTTCTATCTCCCGTAATGATACAGGCTGGTGAGATACGGACCTTTATCCGCGACCGACGGCTTTACCTGGTCATCCGTATGATAAAACGCAGTAAGCGGCTCAATGATCCGGACTATGTTCCGGAATATTACTATGCGCTGATGAAGATTCCCTATGCCAAAGTACCCCGATTTATCGAACTACCCGAACACGAGGGAAAGCATTACGTAATGTTTATAGACGATATAATCAGGGCCAACCTGCAGAGTGTATTTCCGGGATATATAATAGACAGTTGTTATAGCATCAAGATTTCGAGGGATGCGGATATTTATATTGAAGACGAAAAGGCAGGTAATATACTGGAGAAGATACGTAAGAAAGTCAAGAAGCGTAAAATTGGGGCACTTAGCAGGTTCATGTACGACCGGGCTATGCCTTCCGACTTCCTTTCGTTTATTTGTGACGCATTTGGGATTGTTCCCGACGATCTTGTGGTGGGCGGGCGTTATCTGAATTTGCAGGATCTGAATAAATTACCCAATCCAAGGGGAAAAGAGCTGGAGAGCAAGCCATTGTTACCCATGCGAATTCCTTACCTGGACGAAATAGGATCGGTTATTAAAGCTATCAAAAAGCAGGATGTATTGCTTCACTTCCCATATCAGTCGTTCGACTACCTGATCCGTCTGTTGATGGAAGCGGCTTTCGATCCGAAAGTGGATGAGATAAAGATCACACAGTACCGCGTTGCCGAAAATTCGGCAGTGATAAATACGCTTATCAGCGCGGCGCAGAATGGGAAAAAGGTGACTGTATTTGTTGAACTGAAGGCTCGCTTTGACGAGGAGAATAACATGCTGACCGCCGAAAAGATGACACAGGCGGGCATCCGGATCATTTACAGTATTCCCGGACTGAAGGTTCATGCCAAGATTGCCATTATTATTCGGAAGGATACCAGAGAGGGCTTGCAGCGAAAGCATCTGGCTTATCTGAGTACCGGAAACTTTAATGAGAAAACGGCCAAGATCTATTCGGATATTGCACTTCTTACTGCGCAGACAGAGCTGGTGAACGACATCAACAAGGTTTTTGCCATACTGGAAGGACGGATATGCGAAGCCACTTTTTCGCACCTACTGGTAGCCCGATTCAATATGGTACCCACCCTTACTGAAATGATACGCCGCGAAATACAACATGTTAATGAGGGCAGAAAGGGAAAGATTATTTTGAAGATGAACGGACTGCACGACAAGAACATGATCAATGAGCTTTACAATGCCAGCGAGCAGGGTGTGGAGATTGAATTGATTGTACGTGGCATCTGCTGCCTCGTGCCTGACCAGCCTTATAGTAAAAACATACGTATTACCCGGATTGTAGATATGTTTCTGGAACATTCCCGCATCTGGTATTTTTACAACGACGGTGCAGAAGATTTGTATATGACGTCGGCCGACTGGATGCAACGGAACCTGAACCGCCGCATCGAGACAGCTTTCCCTATTCTGGATCCGATACACAAAGAGGAGATTATCGATATCCTTCGTATTCAACTGAAGGATAATGTAAAGGCTTGCCGCATAGACCAACACCTGAACAATATCTATAAACGTGACGATAATCCTGTAAAGACCCGGGCCCAGGTATGTATTTACAACTATCTGAGAGACCGGTATGCGCTGGATAAACAGCGATGATCAGAGTAGTCTGACCTCATCTGGCAGATAACCCGAACGGATACGCCATTCCTGCGGATATAGGTTATTGGCTCTGTTACCGAGATGTTTTACAAATCCCAGAGCAGCCCCTTTATAGGTAAGCAACACATATCCTTTGGGTAGATCCGGAGGCAAGACAAGTGCCTCTTTACGCAAGTATCGGATTGCTTCTTCCCAGTTTATTTCGCAACTGCTGAATGCCTCCCGGTTTAGGTGGTACGAAAGTGCTAAGGACTGATCCGGTATAAGGTCTTTGCCTTTTACCTCACCCAGTGTTATGCCAGCTCCAATCACCTTCAATGAGCTGTACATTTGTTGCAACAGTGCGTAATATTCTTTAGGAAAGGCTCGTACAATCTCGCCTCGCACTTCAAATTGGTACTGGTCCTTATGCTGTATCCACGTTTCTGCCTGAACAGGAACCGCTGGGGCTTTCGTTTTATCTTTTCCTTTTTTGTCTTTCGACTGGCGTGGACGGATTATTTCGCCCTCGTCTTTACGCAAAACGGCCAGAAAGAATCCTTCTCCTTTGGTTTTATGGGGGAAGAAACGATAAACAGGATGGTTGTATTTAAGCGGACCCGAAATTTGCCACGTGTCCGGTATATCCAATGACACAGGTTCAGCACCCAGTTTTTCGATGATATACTGCACATTCTCTTCATCCTCTTCTGTGTTGTATGTACAGGTACTATATATCAGGAGCCCACCGGGTTTAAGGGCATTCCATACATCGTTTAGTATCCGGCGCTGTCTGCCGGCACATAATTCTACATTAGCCGGACTCCATTCGTCCATGCTGCCGGCATCTTTCCTAAACATTCCTTCTCCGGAACAAGGAACATCGGTTACAATCACATCAAAAAAATGGGTTAATTCGCCCAGCTCTGCGGGGTCGTTATTGGTAACAATTGAGGCGGGATATCCCCATTTACTGAGATTCTCGGCCAGGATGTGGCTACGCGTCCGTATTATTTCATTGCTCACAAGCAGGCTTCCTTCCGGCAATGTAGAAAGCAAAAGTGTCGATTTGCCTCCCGGAGATGCGCAGAGATCCAGACAAGTTACGGGTTCGTTTATAAGCTGACGGACGGCCTGCTCCAGAAACATGGAAGAGGCCTCTTGCACATAATAGTGACCGGCATGGAAAAGCGGATCGAATGTAAAGGACAATCGTTCCGGAAGGTAGTATCCCGTATGGCTCCACGGTACGGGTTCGCCTGCAGGAGTATAGTCACTCTTTTTTCGGTTCATGCGGATGCTGACTGGCGCATCGGCTGATAATGCCTCTTCCAATTGCTCGTATTCGGCTCCCAATATTGCCTTTGTTCTCGTAATAAATTCCGGTGGAAATGCCATTGCACGTATATTTGGGGTAAAATTAGTACTTTTGCAAAAAAATATAGGTATGCAAGCGTCACTTTTTCTTATCCCGGTTCCACTGGGTGATACAGATCACCGGCAGGTTTTGCCGGAATATAACAAAGATATTATTCGGTCTATCAACCATTTTATTGTGGAAAATGTACGTACAGCCCGTCGTTTCCTAAAGAAAACGGCCCCGGAGATTGTAATCGACGAGCTTACTTTTTATGAGTTGAATAAACACACTTCTCCCGAAATGGTGGCAGATTACCTGCTGCCGCTCAGCAAAGGATTGTCTGTGGGTGTAATTTCGGAGGCGGGTTGTCCGGCTGTAGCCGATCCGGGAGCCGATGTGGTTGCCGTTGCACAACGCAAGAACTATCCGGTAGTTCCGTTGGTGGGACCTTCGTCTATCATAATGTCTGTGATGGCTTCGGGTTTTAACGGCCAGAGTTTTGCTTTTCACGGTTACCTTCCGATCGATGCCGTTGCACGCACCAATAAAATCAAGCAAATTGAACAGCGTATTTACAGCGAGCACGAAACACAGTTGTTTATCGAAACGCCTTATCGGAATAACAAGTTGGCAGAAGAGCTGGTTCGCACCTGCCGCCCTTCCACCAAATTATGTATCGCGTCAAACATTACCTGCGAGGATGAATATATTAAAACAAAACCGGTAAAAGAATGGGCCGGCAAGATTCCGGACCTATCAAAGAAGCCTACTATATTTCTTATCTATAAATAGACGGATTTATTGGCCGAGGCATCAAACCATACTTGCATTCTCCATTGATTCTTCGGCTATATTTTCTTCACAAAAGGAAGTAGGTTGCTGACAGCAGAAGTTTTCAGCAAACAGGATGGTGTTCTGCAGGTATGGAAATTCTTTCTCAAAGTAACCACTAAATACCCCTTTGGAAAGATTTTCCTCAATCTGAGCCGTAAGCCAGAGTTTGCCTCCTTCACGCACATACTCGGACATCAGCTTCTCGTCGCGAACACATACCACATAAAGTGAAACCTGGTGTCTAACCTTTTCATCTTCGTACTTATAGCGGATTAAGAATCGCACCGAAACGCCGGGTTTGCCTTTCAGTCGGCCTATGGCATCCTGCGCACTATGTTCAATCTTTTGACGATATAAGACATAGCGTTCATACGGATAGTCGTACGTACCGGGATCCACATAACTGTCGGGAGCACGTTTGGTCAAATATAGTTTTCCATCGTGGATAACAGCCACACGTACAATGGGATGGTAGTATTTCTTTTTAACCGAACGGCTTACCGAACGGGCAATACAGCCTACAACCTTTCCTTCATTGTTGAGAACAGGAATCCACATCTCTTTTTTCAGACTACCCTTCATTATTTTCACACGCATGTGTTCATACACAAGTATACAAACCCCTATTATTACACCCAGTTGATCATACAGGAACACGGTTCTGCCCGAAGTATGCCAATCGTAAGGCAGTACATTGTAAATAAGAATTACAAAGAGATGAAGAGTGAACATGTTTTGAACGACCTGCGCTAAAAAAATAAATTCATTCAGCGACGAACGTAACAAGGTACGATGGAACAACGGATGCCCCGAATTTCTTACTCTTCGCAACAGCGAACGCCGGGTGAAACCCACAAAAGTGAGTACCATCACCATGGTCAGTTCGCTGATAAGCGACGAATAAGGATAGAGGGCTTTACCTAAAGGCAAATAAAGAAATACAGAAAACAATATCAATGAGATGGATGAAACCAACAATAGGAATTGATACGTCTTCCTTTTCATCAATGCCGTATAAAGGTACATGGATACAAAACTTAGCGTCAAGGCAATTATAAATGAATAGTGATAATCAATAAAATTATCAATAAACATAAATAATAACATTGGCAATAATCCCCAAGCCTGATTATCTAAACTTTTTCTAGTTTCTATTCTATTCATAACTCACTTGTGTTCATCTTAACATTTTCCATTTATCTAATTAAGGGATAATGAAGTATATGGTTTTTATCCTATAGTGCGCACTGGAATTAGCGCTTATTCATTTCTCCGTTGATTATATAACAAACTTAATCAGATAAAGGTTATTGCTTCATACATGCTTTTCTGCATGATAAGATGAACGCACAAGTGGACCACTCTCAACATGGGTGAATCCTTTAGACAAGGCTATCGATTTATATTCTTCAAAATGCTCGGGAGTGATATAGGCTGAAACCGGAATATGTTTACGTGATGGTTGCAGGTATTGTCCGATTGTAAGTACAGATACCCCGGCAGCACGCACATCATCCATCAGGGTGTAGACCTCCTCATCGGTTTCTCCCAGACCAACCATTATACCGGTTTTGGCAACAGTGCCTTTGGTTGCAATACGCTTCAGCACCTTCAGGCTCACGTCATATTTGGCGGCACTCCGTATCTGTGGAGTCAGCCGTCTGACGGTCTCCATATTGTGCGAAATAATCTCGGGAGCCGCTTCGATAACCAGATCAACCAGCTCCAGGTTTCCCTGAAAATCGGGAATCAGGACTTCAAGCGTAGTTTCCGGGTTCAGTTGTTTTATGGATTGAATGGTTTTCACCCAGTGACCAGCACCCTGATCGGGCAGGTCGTCGCGGTCGACCGACGTAACTACTGCGTGTTTCAGCTTCATCAGCTGAATGGATTTGGCTACGTTTGCCGGCTCTTCAGGATTCAACGCCAATGGTTTTCCGGTCAGCGTATTGCAAAACTTGCACGAACGGGTACAGATCTCTCCTCCAATCATGAAAGTTGCCGTACCCCTCCCCCAGCATTCACCCATGTTCGGGCATTTACCACTGGTGCATATGGTGTGTAAACCATGCGATTCGACTATACGTTTGGTTTGGGTGAAAGTTTCATTTCCACCCAAACGTATTTTAAGCCAGTCCGGCTTTCTTATATGTTCTGCCATTGTTTTAAAGGTTGTTAAATAAAAATTCAGACATTTTTGTATACAGATGGAGACGGGTGTTACCGCCATATATACTGTGATTTTTATCTTTGTAAATATGCATATCAAATTGCTTGTTGGCTTGCACCAAAGCTTCGGCATACTCCATGCTGTTCTGAACATGTACGTTGTCGTCGGCCGATCCGTGAATCAGAAGCAATTTTCCCTGCAATTTATCTGCTAGTTTAATAGGCGAGGTTGCCGCATAGCCTTCAAAATTTTCTTTAGGCGTACGCATAAAACGCTCGGTATAAATGGTATCGTAATATTTCCAGTCGGTCGGCGGAGCCACAGCAATACCTGCCTTGAATGTTCCGTTGCCGGTACTCATGGACATCAGGGTATTGTATCCCCCAAAGCTCCATCCCCAGATAGCGATCCGATTCTTGTCCACATACGAGAGCTTACCCAGAGCCCGGGCAGCTTCTACCTGATCCTGACTTTCCAGCAATCCCATTTTCATATAGGTACATTTACGGAATCCTTCGCCTCTGGCTCCGGTACCGCGTCCGTCCACACTTACCACCATAATTCCCCTGGCAGCAAGGTAGTATTCCCAATCAAATCCATAGCTATCCGTTACCTCCTGCGAAGCCGGACCGCTGTATTGTACCATAAGCACCGGGTATTTCTTGTTTTCGTCGAAGTCGACCGGCTTCACCCGCCATGCATTCAACTCGTAACCAGATTCGGTCTGTATGGTAAAGAATTCCTTCTTAGCATATGAAAGTTCTGCCAAACGGCTTTTCAGCGCTTTATTATCCTGCAGCACACGAAGGGTGGTACCCTTTTTTGCTTCATGCACAGAAATCTGCATGGGTGTATTTGCATTGGAATACTTATTTACATAATAGGCAAAATTAGCGCTAAAGTCGGCACTGTTAGTACCCGACAGCGGTGTAAGTTTAGTTTTTATACCTTTGGCATCTATCTTATAAACCGATCTGCGCAGCGGACTCTCTTCGGCCGACTGGTAATAGATGGTCTTCGTTGCCTCGTCCATCCCGATGAAACGGGTTACATCCCAGTTGCCTTTGGTTACCTGACGCTGCATTACGCCTGTAGGAGAATAAAGATAAATATGCGCATATCCGTCCTGCTCGCTCAAATAGGTGAATCCTGTTTCAAAAAACTGGATGGAGGATAGATATTCGGAATCGACATAAGCCTTGTTCTCCTCCCTTAAAACCAGTCTGAATACACCGCTTTTCGGATTGGCATAATACATATTGAACACGTTTTGGGTGCGGTTCAGGGTCATAACTGCCAACTGATCTGCTTTGGTTGTGAAAGTGATACGGGGGATATACGTTTCTTCATTTACAGGCAGTTTCAATTCCTTGATGTCTTTCGTAGACACACTGTAGGAATGAAGAGTGACAACGGAATTTTTCTCGCCTGCTTTGGGGTACTTATAGGTATAAAAACCGGGGTACAGCTCATTGTTGAACATCTGCATGTGGTATTGAGGCACTTCGGTTTCGTTCGTTTTTACAAAGGCAAGATACTCATTGTCGGGCGACCAGGCCATAAGGTTTGTTACAGCAAACTCTTCTTCGTACACCCAATCGGTTGTCCCATTCAGGATTTTGTTTAACTCGCCATCTTTGGTAACCTGGGTTTCCGTATCAAAATCAAATTTTTTGATCCAGATATTATTGTCGCGTACGTAAGCACACATCCTGCCGTCTGGGGAGAAGGTAGGAATCATCTGCTTGCTGGCAGACTCGGTAAGAGGCTTAACAAAATTACGTCGTACATCGTAATCGTAAATTACGGCTTTATATGAACGGCGGTAGATCGGTTCGCTGTCGCGCCATACCAGAATACGGTGTCCGGTACTGCTGATCATATACCCCTCAAAGTCCTTGAAGGTACATTCGCGGGCGGTTTTCGCATTAAACAGGGTATCCACCGGATTTCCGGTACGATACGAATATTTGATAATCATGGAGCGTTCGCTGTTCATGGCCGTATAATGTTCGCCATCGGGCATGGAACGCATATCACCTATTGCCGACACCTGACGGAACTTACCGTCTGTTATATCTTTCAAGCTAACCTGTTTGCTTCCGTTCTGTGCAGAGAGGCTTCCAACCATCACCAATGAAAGCAACAAACATAGTCTCAATCCTTTCATGAATTTTTTCTTTTTTAATAATATCATGCAAAGTTAGTGAAAAGGCACCGCAATACAATGACTATTTTCTATCTTTGCATTGTGAAAAATAGTAAACCGTATAACGACTTAGGCGATTTCCTGCGGGATCTGTTCCCGTATAAGGTACAAAAAATATCATTGAACGCCGGATTTACCTGCCCGAACCGCGATGGATCCAAAGGATGGGGAGGTTGTACCTATTGCAATAACCAGACATTCAGTCCGGATTATTGTCACACCGACAAAGGAATAAAAGAACAACTGGGAGAAGGCGTACAGTTTTTTGGACGCAAATATCCCGACATGAAATACCTGGCCTACTTCCAGGCCTATACCAATACATACGATGAATTCGAAAGGCTTAAAGTTATTTACGAAAATGCCTTACGTTATCCGGATGTAGTTGGACTGATTGTAGGAACACGCCCGGATTGCATGCCGGATGAGCTGTTGGATTACTTTGCCGAACTATCCCGGAAGACATTTGTGATGGTTGAATACGGGCTGGAAAGCACCCTGGATAAAACGCTGGAGCGTATCAACCGCGGACATACCCATGCCGAATCGGAAGAGGCCATCCGGAGGACTGCAGCCAAAGGGATTTACACTGGTGCCCATCTGATTTTGGGGTTGCCCGGCGAATCCCGCGAAGAGATATTACATCATGCCGATGTGGTATCCGCCTTGTCGCTCACCACCGTTAAACTACATCAGCTTCAGCTGATCCGGAAGACTAAAATGGCATTGGAGTACCGTGAAAATCCGGAAGATTTCCATCTGTTTACTGTCGACGAGTACATCGATCTGGTAATTGATTTTGTGGAACGGATGAATCCCGCCATCACCATCGAACGTTTTGTATCCCAATCCCCTAAAGAGCTGCTGATTGCACCCGATTGGGGATTAAAGAACTATGAGTTCACAGCAAAAGTCCTGAAAAGAATGGAAGAACGCGGAGCCTATCAGGGGCGCACTTTCACTCCCCTTCTTTAAGATCGACGGTTCCATAGTAAGTAATTCCCTGTCGGTTTATGCTCGTTACCTGAATTGTGGCTGAAGCATTGGGATAAATCTGTATCCGGAAAGTATGTGTATCATCAGCCGACCGGGTACGGAATGTGATCTCCGCATTGTTCTTCTTATCATATCGCTGGTTATACTCCGTAAGTGGCGCATCAAAGGTCATACCCACTCCTCCGCCATAAGGTAAACTGTATGCTTGTCCGAAGTAAGGGAGATAGGAAAACACCGAGTCATTTCTTACAGTCAGCGAATAGTTGCTTGTTACATTCCTGGATCGACCGGACATGGGTACTACCCGATCAACGGATATCCTGAAAGCTCTGTTGTCTACACTTTCTTTCACCCGCGATTCAGTAAGCTCTTTTGATTCCTTTCCAGATTGAGTGGTTGCACATCCACCGAGGACAACCAAACCAACCACCAATACAAAAAGTAATTGTTTCTTTTTCATACCTCTTATATTTTCAATATTACTATAAAGATAAGACAATTTAGCACCCTGTTTTGTTTAGGTTTAGTTAATAAAGAATGAAATATACCCTATAAAAAAACAAAAGATATTTTAATGGATTTAAGGGTTGTCATTTTGCAGATACGAATAACTTTACGAAATTTGTTCCCTGTATTATATAGAAATTAATAAAGTATAAATGGATACAAAACAGCATTTTCAAGGGCTGACAAAAGAGCAGGTTATCGCCAGTCGCGAGGCAAACGGCGAAAATGTACTCACACCTCCGGCCAAAGCCTCTTTATGGAGCCAATTTCTGGAAAAGTTCGACGACCCTATTATTCGCATCTTACTGGTTGCATGGGCACTATCGCTTATTATTGCAGGTGTACACTGCTGGGGACCTGAAGCCAAAGGCTTTAGTGCCTTTCTGGAGCCCATCGGCATTTTCTTTGCAATCATACTTGCCAGCTGCGTTTCCTTCTTTTTTGAACTCAAGGCGAACCGGGCCTTCGATATTTTGAATACGGTAAACGACGACATCATGGTTAAAGTGATCCGCGACGGATCCATTACCGAAATTCCACGTAAAGAGGTGGTTGTAGGGGATGTCGTTATTTTACAGACAGGCGAAGAGGTTCCTGCCGATGGAACTTTACAGGAAGCTATCTCGCTTCAGATAAACGAATCGACGCTTACAGGTGAACCAATTATTGATAAAACGGTGGACAAAGCCGAATTTGATACGGAAGCAACCTATCCCTCCAATGTAGTAATGCGCGGAACAACGGTCGTTGACGGTCACGGTATCATGATTGTTGATCAGGTGGGCGACAATACCGGATACGGTAAGGTGTACGAAGGATCTCAGATCGACAACAATGTGCAGACACCTTTACAGATTCAGCTGGCCGGTCTGGCTAAGATTATCAGCAAGGCAGGATATACCATAGCCGGATTAACCTTCTTCGGTCTGGTTATCAAGCTATTTATAAACACTCCAGGCCTTCCGCTGATGGATATGGTAGGCGAGATTCTGAATATATTCATGATTGCTGTTACGCTTATTGTGGTTTCGGTTCCCGAAGGATTACCGATGAGTGTAACTTTAAGTCTGGCTTTAAGCATGAACCGGATGTTGAAGACCAACAATCTGGTACGCAAGATGCACGCCTGTGAAACAATGGGGGCTACTACGGTAATCTGTACAGATAAAACAGGAACGCTTACTCAAAATCAGATGCAGATCTATCAGACCAATTTCTTTAATCTGGCAGATCAGAAACTGGCAAACGATGAGGTGAGCCGGCTTATTAAAGAGGGTATCGCCGTAAACTCTACCGCTTTTCTCGATTTGAGTGAAGAAAAGCCCAAAACTATGGGTAACCCTACGGAAGCGGCCTTACTTTTATGGTTAAACAGCAACAAGGAAGATTATCAGTCGCTGCGTGAAGAGGCAAAAGTAATTGAACAACTCACCTTCTCCACCGAGCGGAAATATATGGCAACGTTGGTTAAATCGCCTCAACTGGGCAGAAATGTACTATACGTAAAGGGTGCTCCCGAGATTGTGTTGCAGAATTGTAACCGGGTGGCGATAAACGGAAGTTATGCTTCTGTCGAATCCTGCAAGGCTTCCATCGAAAAACAGCTGCTTGATTACCAGAATCAGGCCATGCGTACCCTTGGTTTCGCCTATCAGCTGGTGGAAGACGAGCAAGTGGAATCATTCTTTGAAAATGGCCGTCTTAAAAACGCAGATCTTACCTTCCTTGGTTTTGTTGCTATTTCAGATCCGGTACGTTCGGATGTTCCCGACGCTGTTAAAAGCTGTCTGAATGCAGGTATTGATGTTAAGATCGTTACCGGCGATACTCCGGGTACAGCCAAAGAGATTGGTCGCCAGGTAGGTATATGGAATGAGAATGATACGGAACGCAACATAATAACCGGTCCGGGATTTGAGGCGCTGACCGACGAGGAGGCCTTAGACCGGGTACTAGACCTGAAAATTATGTGCCGCGCCAGACCGACCGACAAACAGCGTCTGGTTCAATTGCTCCAGCAGAAAGATGCCGTAGTGGCCGTTACGGGTGATGGAACTAATGATGCCCCTGCATTGAAGGCAGCCCAGGTTGGATTATCTATGGGTGACGGAACATCGGTAGCCAAAGAGGCGAGCGACATCACCATCATCGACAACTCATTTATGAGTATCACCCGTGCTGTGATGTGGGGACGTTCATTGTACCAGAACATACAGAAATTCATCTTGTTCCAGCTTACAATCAATGTCGTTGCTTGTGTGATTGTGTTGGTAGGATCTTTCCTCGGCACCGAATCGCCTCTTACTGTTACGCAGATGTTATGGGTAAACCTGATTATGGATACGTTTGCTGCCGGAGCTCTGGCTTCACTTCCGCCCAACGAACGGGTGATGAAGAACAAACCCCGTAAAAGCGGACCGAAAGGCGACTTTATCATCTCCCGCAGAATGGCAAACCGTATTTTCAGTGTGGGTATCTTATTTGTGGTATTCCTCCTGGCCGTACTGATTTACTTCAACCACACGGATGGAGAATTAACCGCCTACGAATTGTCTCAGTTCTTCTCAATCTTCGTATTGCTCCAGTTCTGGAATATGTTCAACGCCAAAGCATTCGGTACGAATAAGTCGGCTTTCGCCGAATTAAAGGAAAGCAAAGGGTTCCTTTCTGTTGCACTGCTTATTCTTATCGGACAATATCTGATTGTAACCTTCGGGGGACAAATGTTCAGTGTAGTTCCATTGAGTTGGGCCGACTGGGGATATATTATCGCCGGCACCTCCATCGTACTATGGATTGGTGAGATAATCCGCCTGCTTGGGAAGAAATAAATATATTATATCCCAAAACAGGTTATAAATAAATCCTGTATAGTTGCTTTTAACGGCGACTATACAGGATTTTCTTTTTGACTGTTCCGGAATCATTAAGGGAGAAAAAAAACAAAAGGGGAACCGACTCACGTCGCCACCCCTCCCTTAACTTAAACGCCAAAACTAAATCTAAACAAAAAACACAAATAATGATAATATTTTTCTTAACAAAATCTCAATTTTTACGTTCCATTCTCGAACTTCTCATATACTCCCGTGCGAACTTTAACTCGGCACCCTGATATTTAAACAGCTTTTCAGGAGAAATGATTTTCTTGAATTTCTCTGCATATTCTTTTTCCAACTTAGCCTCTTCGATACATAGATCCAGATAGTCATCTACAGCTCTGGTGTATTCGGCATCAGTCGGATTCTTTTTTGACCGGATTTCATTTACAAACTTTCGGTAGGAACGACCTAATTCAAACTTCTTTTTCTTAAGTTCGTCACTTAAGGGTATAAACAAAGCTGCTTCATCAGGAGTTAAGCCTACCTCGGCCATAATGAATGCATTTCTTTTCGCCTGAAATGCCTCCCTGTCAAAATGTTTCCGCTTTCCGGTATCCTGTGCACTCACAGAAAAAGACATAAAAAGCGATAACGCGACAAATGTAATAAAAAATATTCTATTCATACAAACTTTTTTTTCAAATAATAACTTTATAAGTTTATTTTCATTCAGAATAGCCTAATTCCCCTTCAAGCACATAATTAGCGTACTTGTTCTCAATGTATTCCTGATATTCCTTGTCTTCTGCAGAAGATAAAGCAGACATCGTTCCTTCCGAAACAGAGGACTGAACATACAAGCTGTCGGACGTATTTTGCTTTCCAATAAAATCGGGACCGATAACCGCTTTAAAAAATAAACCCAAGCCTGCAAAAACTGCAGCCAGATATAACCACGGACGTACCCGTTGAGCAAAAGTAATCTGAATTGCTTTTTTTGATTCTTTTACGGGAAGCTGACTCATAATGAGATCATTCAAGCCATCCATATACCCTTGCGGGGTTTTAAAGGGGTTATCGCCTTTAAATTTATCCAGGTTACTATTCATATCTTTCATATCTCTCTTTAGTTTATACATGTTCCATGTCACTTAACGTGCATATCACTTTCTTTGACAAGATAAATCATTAAAGGTTTAAATATCTTTTGTTAAAAACTCCTCAACTTTTTTTAAAGCATGATGATAGGAGGCTTTCAAGGCTCCAACAGAGGTTCCGAATATCTCTGACATATCTTCATATTTCATCTCATCGTAGTATCGGAGCGTAAATACGGCTCTTTGTTTTTCGGGGAGAGTTAAAATCGCCTCTTGCAATTTTAACTGCACTGCATCACCATCAAAATAAATATCCCCTTTTAAGCGTTCAAGCAAGAAAACATCTTCACTGTCGATCGACACATTATTCTGCATCCGCTGCTTGTTCAGAAACGTTATGCATTCGTTGAAGGCGATCTTGTAGAGCCAGGTGGAAAGCCGGGCCTCTCCTCTAAAATAATCAATGTTGGTCCACGCCTTCAGAAATGTATTTTGCAATAAATCATTGGCATCCTCATGGTTCAGCACCAGCCTTCGGATATGCCAATACAATTTTTCTCCATAATGCCCAACCACCTTCGAAAAAGCATTTCGTTGCGTGTCGGGATTACGGAGCTGCAGCACTATTTCCTCCTCGTTATATTGTTGCATCCTGTTCATTTTGGCAGTAAATATATAAAATAATCTTCTTAACTTTGCATAATATTGATTCATTATGAGTACACAGACAATCTTAATAGCCTTTGGTTTAACATTACTTGCGGGTTTGTCGACCGGTATCGGCAGTATGCTGGCCTTTTTCACCAAGCGTACAAACACTAAATTTCTGGCTACCTCCTTAGGTTTTTCGGCGGGTGTGATGATTTATGTCTCTTTTATGGAGATGATGCCTCAGGCCAAGCTAAACCTCATTGAGAGTTTTGGCGACCGCATCGGCACCTTTTACCTTCTGCTCGCATTTTTCGGGGGAATGGGGATGATTACATTGATCGACTTCCTGATTCCCGAAGACAAAAACCCGCATGAGATGCATAATGTGGAAGAATTGTCCAAAAAGCAAACCGGACTTAAAAAAACGGGTATGCTGGTTGCATTATCCATCGGCATACACAACTTCCCGGAGGGGATCGCCACCTTTACATCGGCTCTAAACAGCATGGAAATAGCACTCCCTATCACGGCAGCTATCGCGATACACAACATTCCGGAAGGAATTGCCGTTTCAGTACCTATTTATCAGGCCACAGGGAATAAAAAGAAGGCCTTTTGGCTCTCTTTCCTGTCGGGTATGGCCGAACCTGTAGGCGCCCTTTTCGGATTTCTTATTTTATTACCTTTCTGGACTCCGGCCATCAACGGTTTTATACTCGCAGCCGTGTCGGGAATCATGGTTTTTATTTCCATCGACGAACTTCTGCCCAGCGCTCAGAAATATGGTGAGCATCACTTATCTATTTCCGGATTGGTAGGCGGAATGGTTATTATGGCTCTGAGTCTCTGTCTTTTTATATAACAGGAGAATTTATAATATAAAAAGAGAGGTTGTCCGTTCGGACAACCTCTCTTTTTATATATAGGAGTCTGAATTACATCATACCGCCCATTCCGCCACCCATACCCGGGTTCATCGGAGGCATGGCAGGAGTGTTTTCTTTTACTTCTGCAATCACAGCTTCGGTTGTAAGGAACATACCTGCGATAGATGCAGCATTTTCCAAAGCAACACGTGTTACCTTAGCTGGGTCGATTACACCGGCAGCGTACAGATTTTCGTAGATATCCTTACGTGCATTGTAACCAAAGTCGTCAGCACCCTCTTTTACCTTCTGTACTACTACAGCACCTTCTTTTCCGGCATTTGCCACAATCTGACGAAGAGGCTCTTCGATAGCACGTTTTACGATTTCGATACCAGTAGTTTCGTCTTCGTTCTCGCCTTTCAAACCTTCCAAAGAACTGATAGCACGGATGTAAGCGATACCACCACCAGGAACAACACCTTCTTCGATAGCAGCACGGGTTGCACTTAAAGCATCATCCACACGGTCTTTCTTTTCTTTCATCTCAACTTCAGATGCAGCACCTACATAAAGAACAGCTACACCACCAGCCAATTTAGCCAGACGTTCCTGTAGTTTTTCCTTATCATAATCAGATGTTGTATTTTCGATCTGAACCTTGATCTGAGATACTCTTGAGTGGATGGCATCCTTATCGCCTGCACCGTTAACAATCACTGTATTGTCTTTGTTTACAGTAACCTTTTCGGCAGTACCCAACATGTCGATGGTAGCACCTTCCAGTTTCAATCCCTTTTCTTCAGAGATTACAGTTCCACCTGTAAGGATAGCGATGTCTTCCAACATAGCCTTTCTGCGGTCGCCGAATCCAGGAGCCTTTACAGCACAGATCTTCAGGTTACCTCTCAAACGGTTTACAACAAGAGTTGCCAAAGCTTCGCTGTCGATATCTTCTGCGATGATCAACATCGGGCGACCTGTTTGTACAGTCTGCTCAAGTACAGGAAGCAATTCCTTCAATACAGAAATCTTCTTGTCGTAAATCAAGATGTAAGGATTCTCCATCTGAGCTTCCATCTTCTCAGTATCGGTTACGAAGTATGGAGAGATGTAACCACGGTCGAACTGCATACCTTCAACAACATCTACAGTTGTTTCGATACCCTTAGCTTCTTCCACTGTAATAACACCCTCTTTCTTCACTTTTCTCATAGCTTCTGCAATCAAAGCACCGATGGTCTCGTCGCCGTTGGCAGAAATCTTAGCCACGTTTTCGATTTTCTCGAAGTCGTCGCCAATTTCCTGAGCCTGACCAGCAATGTTATCAACCACCACTTTAACAGCTTTGTCGATACCACGTTTTAAATCCATAGGATTAGCTCCTGCAGTAACATTCTTCAAACCAACACCGATGATAGACTGCGCCAAAACGGTTGCAGTAGTTGTACCGTCGCCGGCATCGTCGTTAGTCTTCGAAGCAACTTCCTTAACCAGCTGAGCACCCATATTTTCGTAAGGACACGCCAGTTCTACCTCTTTAGCAACTGTAACACCGTCTTTTGTGATATGAGGTGCACCAAATTTCTTTTCGATAATTACATTACGACCTTTTGGGCCTAATGTTACCTTAACTGCATTTGCCAATTCGTCCACACCCTTCTTCAAAAGGTCGCGGGCATCCATATTAAATTTAATTTCTTTAGCCATGATATGTATTCTATTTTATAGTATAAATAAATATGATTAGATAATAGCCAGAATATCTGATTGACGCATGATAAGATATTTACCTCCTTCAAGTTCAAGTTCAGTACCTGCATACTTTCCGTAAAGAACAGTATCACCCACCTTCACTACCATCTCTTCATCTTTTGTACCGTTACCGATTGCAATAACTTCACCTTTCAAAGGTTTTTCTTTTGCCGAATCTGGAATGATAATTCCGCTTACTGTCTTTTCTTCTGCTGCAGCAGGCTGAATAAGCACTCTGTCTGCTAATGGTCTAATGTTCATAATTTTGATATTTTAATCGTTAATAATTTTATTTTGGATTGTAAACTTTACGTTCACACCTTTACCTATGCGAATAATGTGCCAAAACAATTTTAAGGATGCTTTCTGCCATTTTTTCGTCTGCCGACAAAAACGGCACATACGAAAGCTGACAGGTTGACGGTTACGGCTGACTCACATCCTGACCTCCTACCTAATTTTACTGCTTTATCTGTATCGTAGAGAAGGAGTGTGCCTTAAGTGTTGGCATAAAAACCATGTCTTGCACCTGGATAGCGACGGTTTTATCCGTATCTTCTTCATTGGCTGCCACAATAACCAGACTACGGTCGGGATTACGGAAAGCCATTATATTGCCGTAACTGCCAGACACCGTAAGTTTGCGTGCATCGGGTTGTACATAATGACTCACATGTTTCAGTACGTAATATTCCGGAGTATATGTATAGGTTTTGGATAACGGATCTACTACGACTAAAGAGTTTTGAGCCCACCCCCAGCGGCTGATCCCTCCTTTTTCGAGGGAGATGTTCCAGTACATATAGGCAGAAGCGCCGTTATCGAGGTAATGTTTCATTAACTGCCACGAATACACAGCCCCTTTCCAATCGTTTTTCCCATCACCGCATTCCTGTTCGGTCTGATACAACGTTAGGTCCGGATAACGTTCGTGAATTCCCTTGATGGCCCCTTTACCGGCCCACTGGAAACCTACCCCTTTTATATATTCTCTGGCAAGCGGATCCGTAAGCACCGTATCCACCATCGATTCATCGGCACGTTCCATGGTACCGAACAGCACATCCACATCCAGGTCTTTCATAGCCGGACCTAAGTAATTGCCTATAAAATGAGCCAGCGAGGTTGCCGTCCAGCAGCAGCTTGGAAAAATCTGAGCAGAATTGAATTCATTTTGCGGCATTACGGCCGATATTTCGATACCATGAGACCTGTAAGCCTCGATAAATTTGGTAAAATACAAGGCATAAGCCTCCAGGTAAGCCGAATCCTGTACAAACATATCCAACCCCTGATACCCCACCTTGTCGGCAGGCAAACCATTCCGGTACAGGGTATCTACCTCCGCACCTGTAAATGCGCAGGCATAATGCTTGTTATACTTCATCCACGAAGGCGGACACCAGGGCGAGGCCCACAATGCCAGTTGGGAATTATACTTCTGAGCATTCTTGATAAATGGGATCAACGTCTGCAAGTCGTTGGCAATGGTAAAATTGTTCATCACAAAATCGCTGTCCGTTTCATTGTACGAGTACCAGTCGCGGGAAAAGTCGTTAGCCCCGATCGGCATTCTGCACAAGGTAAAGTTCGCTCCATAGTCGGGGAAAAACAGCTCCTCCATGATATCCTCGCGCTGCGACGGATCCAGGCGGCTTAGCGAAATCCAGCCCAATTCGTTGAAGCAGGCTCCAAAGCCCTCCATCTTTTGTTGCTTCCCGTCAAGATCGATCACTGCATCCACCGATGCAACAGAATCGAGAGGCAGCGCCCTCAAATCGGGCTGCACTTCCCAGGGAGCCTTCTCTGTAGAGGTAACCCAGTCGGCACTCCGCTGAAATTTACAGGAAGAAAGGACAGCAAGTCCGACAAACAAAGAAATCCAGGTCTTCATATTCATAATTCGTTTAGGGAAATATTAATTTCAAGTCAACAAAGGAAATAAAAAAAAGGCGCAACAAGTGCGCCTTCCCATTTTATTTAAATGCTTCGATCAGTTCTTGTACTGTTACCGGTTTTTGTTCGCCGGTTATCATATTCTTCAGGTTTATTTTACCCTCGGTCATCTCCGATTCACCCACCAGGGCTACAAAAGGAATTTTCTTCGCATCGGCATATCCCATCTGCTTCTTCATCTTCACCGGTTCGGGATAAATCTCGGTCCGGATTCCTGCCGCCCGTACCGAAGCAACCAATGGAAGCAGGTAAGCCTCCTCCTTTTCTCCGAAGTTTACAAACATCAGCTGCGTAGTAAGCAGGGAATCTTCGGGGTATAGCTCTAACTGGTTGAGTACGTCGAATATACGATCGGCACCAAAAGAGATACCAACGCCCGACACTCCATCCATACCGAACACACCCGTAAGGTTGTCGTAACGTCCCCCTCCGGTGATACTGCCAATTTGTACATCCAGAGCCTTAACCTCGAAAATGGCACCGGTATAGTAGTTAAGTCCCCGCGCCAATGTAAGATCCAGTTCCAGCTCGGCCTTAACCGTAAGAAGATCTACCCGGTCGAAAATAAATTCCAGTTCGGCAACCCCCTTTAGTCCGGTTTCCGAACCTGCAAGCACCTCTTTCAATACGGCAATCTTCTCGCGATTGGAACCACTAAGCTGAATGATAGGTTGCAATTTGGCTATCGCCTCTTCGCTCAGTTCCTTGCTGCGGAGCTCGGCATTTACATTCTCCAGACCGATCTTATCCAGCTTATCAATGGCAACGGTAATATCCACAATCTTATCCGCCTCGCCGATAATCTCGGCAATACCCGACAAAATCTTACGGTTGTTCATCTTTATGGAGACACGGATCCCAAAACGCTGGTACACTTCGTCCATTATCTGGATAAGCTCCACTTCGTTCAACAATGAATCAGACCCCACCACATCTCCGTCGCACTGGTAAAACTCGCGGTAACGTCCTTTTTGGGGACGGTCGGCACGCCATACCGGCTGTATCTGGTATCGTTTAAACGGAAAACTCAGCTCATTGCGGTGCTGCACCACAAAGCGGGCAAAAGGAACGGTAAGGTCGTAACGCAGGCCTTTCTCGCAAACACGCGCAGCAAACTTCAACGGGTTACGTTCAAGCAGCTCTTCGTCTGTTATCCCGGCAAGGCTGTCGCCCGAATTCAGTATCTTAAACAACAGTTTATCACCCTCGTCGCCATACTTACCCATTAATGTAGATAAGTTCTCCATGGCCGGTGTTTCTATCTGCTGGAAACCATACAGATGATATACATCGCGTATGGTGTTGAATATATAGTTCCGTTTCGCCATCTCTACAGGCGAAAAATCACGGGTTCCTTTTGGAATGGACGGTTTCTGCATGATTTCTTTTCTTTTTTTTATTCTGATTGCAAAGGTAGTACATTTCTGCCTAAAAAAACAAAAGGGATGTTCCGACTTTGCGGACAACCCCTCTTATTATTTTCAACAACAAACTTGTTAGTCGCGGCTGCGGCTTCCAAGAAATATCATAATGTAATACAGCAAGGTAGCCAGCGATCCCAAAGCTGCCACCACATAGGTATAAGCGGCAGAACGCAGTGCGTCTTCGGCCTTATCGTGGGTAGCCACATTGGTTATACCTGCGCTGCTTAACCAGACTAAAGCCCTGCTGCTTGCGTTTATCTCTACCGGTAATGTTATAAAGCTGAAAAGCGTAGTGGCAGCAAACAAGACGATTCCGAACAACAGCAATTGCGGGAAACTCTGTACCATGATAATACCACCCAGTAATACCCATTGTACGATGTTGGAAGCAAAACTAACCACCGGAACCAGGGCCGAACGCATTTTAAGCGGAGCATAGGCGGTTGCATGTTGCACGGCGTGACCACATTCGTGGGCAGCAACTGCAGCAGCGGCTACACTGTTACTGTAATACACATTCTCACTCAGGTTCACCGTATGATTTCCCGGATTGTAATGGTCGGTAAGATGTCCGGGTGTAGAAATCACCTTTACATCATATATACCATTATCCCGCAGCATCTTTTCGGCTACATCCTTACCCGTCATTCCATTTGGCAGAGCCACTTTGGAATAGGCCTCGAATTTACTTTTCAAACGATGGGAAACCAGCCAGCTCAGCAGAGCAAAACCAATAAATATAATCCAATACATGTTAATTCAATTTTATGTTTCTAACCATACTGCAAAAAGCCTGCCAAAGTAAAAAATGGCAGGCGTAAGAAATACGTCTGCCATTTTGCTATATATCAGTCTTCTGTATATCGCTCGATTGTCTGTTCTCTGTCCGGACCAACCGAAACAATCTTGATGGGCACACCCAGCTCGTCTTCGAGGAATGACAGGTAAGCATTGAACTCTTCGGGGAATTCGTCTTCACTTTGCATTTTTGTCATATCCGTCTTCCAGCCCGGCAGTTCAACATATACAGGTTTTACTGCATCATCGATTTCGAAGGGGAAACCGGTAACCTCTTCGCCATTCATATCGTAAGCCACACAAGCCTTGATTGTTTCAAACTCATCCATTACATCACTTTTCATCATGATAAGCTTGGTAACACCGTTAATCATCACGGCGTATTTGAGGGCAACCAAATCTATCCAGCCGCAACGACGCTTACGTCCGGTAACGGAGCCGAATTCGTGACCTTTCACACAAAGCTCTTCGCCGGTTTCGTCAAACAGTTCGGTGGGAAACGGACCACTGCCCACGCGGGTACAGTAAGCCTTGAAGATACCGTATACCTCGCCGATATTGCGCGGAGCAACACCCATTCCGGTACAAGCACCGGCACAAATGGTATTGGAAGAGGTTACGAAGGGATACGATCCGAAATCGATATCCAGCATGGTACCCTGGGCACCTTCTGCTAATACGGATTTTCCTTCGATCAGGTAATTGTTGATTACATGCTCGCTGTCGATCAACGTAAAGGATTTGAGATACTCAACCGCGTCGAACCACTCTTTTTCGAGGTCTGTAATATTATATTCATAATTTAATGAACGTAGAATAGCGTCGTGCTTAGCCTTGGCTGCAGCATATTTCTCCTGGAAATTATGCAACACATCTCCCACACGTACACCGTTACGGCTTACCTTATCGGTATAGGTAGGACCAATCCCTTTTCCTGTGGTACCGATTTTACCGGCGCCTTTGGCTGCTTCGTAAGCGGCATCCAGCATGCGGTGGGTAGGCAGAATGAGATGAGCTTTTTTAGAGATATAGAGTCTTTCCTTCAGGTTGTGGCCACTGGCAGCAAGTGCCTCTGCCTCCTGTTTGAACAATAGAGGATCCAGAACAACCCCGTTTCCTATAATGTTTACTTTTCCTCCCTGGAATATCCCGGAAGGAATGGACCGGAGGACATACTTTTCACCATTGAACTCCAATGTATGTCCTGCATTGGGACCTCCCTGAAAACGTGTTACCACATCATATCGCGGAGTAAGCACATCGACAACTTTACCTTTGCCTTCGTCTCCCCATTGCAATCCTAATAAAACATCTACTTTCATACGAATAAAATTTTTAATATGTAGGCATGGAACTCGCTAACTGTTTTATTCACCGCTTTTGGCGTAGAAAGTTGTTTACATGCTCGTTTCACCTTACTATAATATAGTCGTTAATATTCTTTCTTTTCTTTCCTTTTAAGTGCATACTTACACTTACTGCAGAGGCCAAATATATACATCGAAAAATATTCCGGTGTAAACTTGGTAAATTTCTTTGAAAGCACCGAAGCCCTTAAAGCCAGGTCTTTATATTCCTGAATCCTTCCACAGCGCGAACACACCAGATGAAAATGACCCGCCGCCTTCTCGGCACACTCATACTGCACTCCCTGCGTACCAAACTGGTGTCTTACCAACAAGCGTGCATCCACCAACAACTCAATCGTATTATATAACGTAGCCCTGCTTACGTGGAAATTGGCTCCTTCCAGACTCTGGTAAAGCATTTCTACATCAAAATGTCCGTTTATTGCACAGACATGATCCAGAATAGCATACCTTTCGGGTGTTTTTCGGTGGCCTTTCCTCGTAAGATATTCGGTAAACAGTTCTCGTTTTTGTAACGCTGAGATTTTATCCATTTAGTGCTTATTCATCACGCAATCGCAAAGTTAGTGCATTTATTTTAAAAGCAAAAAGCTTAGGCGTAATATTCAAATTCAAATTTAATATCATTATATATTTCTAATTTGCCGGCTTCTCTGCTCGCTTGCAGCCCTTCTATCGCACGCAAAACCGATGCAGCCTGCGTTTGCGACTGTCTGCCATAGCGTTTCAGTGCAAGACTGGCGGCACGCTGCCTGCGCGAAAGCCCCTCCTCCACTACACTTGCGGCAGCATTCACCATCAAACCGGCAGTAGAATCTGTAAGCTGGTTGCCCAGTGTACATAAACGTGCCAATAAAAGATAGCCCGTAACCGATACAAATTCGCGGGTATCGGTAATCCATTGCGTTGCCAATGCTTCGGCAATCGGAAGCTTCGGCAATAAGTTGGCAACAAGTTGCTCTGCAATCTCCAGGTGCTTCAGCTCGCTTACCCACCGGTTGGCTGCTTCGGCAGTAAAGGCATCGGCAGGATAAAGAAGTGTAGCCATAATTTTCAGCTCGCGTACATCCTGTTCCCACAACAACGAGGCAAGTGCTTCGCTGGGTTCGTATTGAGACGCAATCTCCTTTATCTTAGGAACAGACACACCGAAATTCATCTTGTAGTCCATTCCCTTGTCACGCATACTGGAAGAAACAACTCCGTTCATTGCCAAACGGAGTTGTTTTCGTATCTGTTGAATTGTTTCCTGCATAAAAAATTAGTCGTTGTAAGTAGGAAGGAAAGAATATTCCTTTCCGTAGCGCATCATCTGTTGGGTATACCCTTCGGTATAGTCGAGAGTAACATCAGTTACCTCCCCTTTTTCGTTCTTAACCAGTTTCATCACCGGATTCACAAATCCTTTATAAGGAGCCAGGTTAAGTGCAGCGTAACGCTTCAATACCTCGGCATGTAATTCGGGATCCACCTTCACAGCATAATCTTCCACCAGTTTCTTTCCGGCGGCAAAATCGCCTTCACTCTTGATACGTTGTACTTCGGCCAACAGCTTTCCAAAGAGTTCACGCAGTTTGGCATAATCGTTCACCACCACATAGGTTTTACCCTCTTTTTTCTTCAGCTCGATTACATTGTCTGCCTTACCCTGCTCGAACGCCCATTTGGCAATAAGCTGGCGGTTACGCATATGCGCCTCTTCCACGTTCTTGCCAAGTTCGATGCGAACTAGCTGCGACATCAATCCGTTCATGACAAATTTATAGTACTCCGCCTTGTATGCCTCAGCATCGGGAACAAGTCCCAGTTCCACCAATTTAGGATCGGCTATGTAATACAATCCGAACAGGTCGGCACGGGTTTCTTCCAGTGTAGAACTGTAAGCCTTAAGTGCATCCGAAGCAACACCCGGCAGCAGCTGACCCGAACCGTGACCCAGACATTCATGCAGGTCGGTATGCAGGTTGTCTGTCAGGAATCCGTAAGTCTTGATCGCCTCACGTTCCTTGTCGCTCCAAACAAACTCTTCGTTGAAACCGCTTCCCTGCGAAGCTTTATCGTATGCTTCGGTAATATTTTCGATGGTAACCGATTTGGATCCATGATCCTTTCTGATCCAGTCGGCATTAGGCAGGTTGATTCCGATAGGAGTTGCAGGATAGCAATCGCCACCCAGCATCGCCACGGTAATCACTTTGGCAGAAACGCCCTTCACCTCTTTTTTCTTGAAGCGGCTGTCCACCGGCGAATTGTCTTCAAACCATTGTGCGTTGTTGCTTATAACAATCGTACGTTTGGTAGCTTCCTTGTTTACGAAGTTGACGGTAGACTCCCAGCTGGCCTTCATGCCCAGCGGATCGCCGTAGGTTTCTGTAAATCCGTTGATAAAGTCGACTTCCGAAACAGTATCCTTCACCCACAATACGGCATAGGCATCAAATTCCTTCAGGTCGCCGGTCTTATAATAAGAGATCAATGTTTCGATCACCTTCTTCTGATTTTCGTTTTCGGCAAAAGGTACAGCCAACTGCAATTCAGCCACAATCTTCTCGATAGCCTGGGTGTACAAGCCGCCTACTTTCCAAACCTTCTCCACTATTTTGCCATCCTCTTTCACCAAACGGCTGTTCAATCCGTAAGAAATAGGAGTTTCGTCTTTCGGATCCTTCATCTTATCATAAAAAGCCTCAACCTCGTGCTGGGTTATACCCCCCCCGTAATAGTTGTTGGCCGAAGCAAGAATCAGGTCCTGATCTCCGCTTTGCACCGTCCGTTTGCTTAGTACAGATGGATCGAAAATAACCGGAACCAATTCGGCAAGGAACTGATCTACTGTTTGTCCGTCGCGTACAGGAACAGCATTAGGGTCCAGCCCTTTTACAGCTGACACAAAAAATTCTTCCGAGAAGCCCGGTACAAATTTTTCCTCACCGTAGTGATGGTGGATACCGTTAGAGAACCACACCCGTTTCAGATATACCTCCATCGCCTTATAGTCGGCCGACGAGCGGTCGCCTTTATAGTTTTCGGTAATTGCCTCCAACGTGCGACGAACAGCCAGGTTGTATCTGCAGTTCTGATCGAACAGGATGTCGCGCCCCATGATGGCTGCCTGGGAGAGGTGATATAAGAGCTGTTTTTGATTTAATGTGAGGGATTCAAATCCGGGAACCTGGTAACGCAGTATCTGCAGGTCGGCGAACTTGTCTACTTCGTAGGAAAACGACTGTGCCTTTTCGGGACTGGCCGTTTTGTTTCCCGTACAAGCTGTAAAAGCGATTGCTGTCATAACGGATAACATTATTTTCTTCATATCTATCTTATTTATCTATCTATCTTACATAAACATACAAGCGGCAAGGCTCCTTTGTTTCAAAAAAGGGCAAACCAACTGCAAATTTACATATTTATATTGAAAGCGATGACATTTACAACAAAAAAGCCTGCTTGGTAAAACTCATTTTACATTGCGTGTGAATCGTTTCCAAACCATTTGGTTTAGCCTTCTGACACAAAGGCAGTCAAGCTGAAATTTCGATAGGCTATTGGATGCGAAGCAATCTCCAGTAAAGCAATAAAAGCATCTTAGGAAGTAATGTTCAATCCCCCGAGAAAGTAATTTGTTTCCGGTAACCTTCTAATTTCTTCTGTCTTATACTGAAATAGG